>LAZR01002403.1_pt1 | contig 10911 bp, 8 predicted proteins | sample 329461 | NCBI WGS metagenome assembly LAZR01 (sample SAMN03002196, study PRJNA259156) | marine sediment metagenome | biome: sea floor; feature: Hydrothermal impacted sediments; material: marine sediment; isolation source: Loki non-amplified sample from Loki's castle hydrothermal vent sediment ...
GGGCGTCTCGCTCCGGGCGAAGAGGAAGCCGAGATAGCGGTCGGCCTCGGGCAGTGCCCGCACGGCCTTGCCGCGCGCGATTTGTTTTCCATCTTGCCAGGCTTCCTGGAGAACCTGAAATGAACTGTTGCCAACCTTTCCGATGCCGGTGCGTATTTCAACCGGTAGATGCCAGTAGCTCTGCGCGACAAAATCGATCTCTACGCGAGCAATGATCAGGGGCCAGGTTTTCACGTCCAGCGTTGGATGAAAAATACGGAACAGCGGCGTTCTGGCCTGCTCAAACCACACGGGCAGAGTGGTGTTACTGATGTGACCCAGAGCATCTGTGTCATTGAAGCGGGGCTGAAGCTCAAAATAAAACATGCCGTCTTTCCTGATCGTTAAAACCGCATACTATACACTCAGTTCCTGCCACCATAAAAAAACCCGAAGGCCAGGCTTCGGGTTTCACGGTACTTATACTGGCTTACGAACGCTCGCGTTACTTTTCCACAAAGGCCCGTTCGATAACGTAGTGCCCCATGTCACCACCTCGCGCTTCTTTGAAACCCATACCATCGAGTATGGTGCAGGTGTCCTTGAGCATGCTTGGGCTGCCACAGATCATGAAGCGATCGTAATCCGGATCAAAGTCCTCCAGACCCATATCACGGGTTATCTTGCCGTTATCCATTGCGGCCGTTAGCCTTCCCTCGTTACGGAAGGCTTCCCGGGTGACCGTGGGATAATATTCAAGCTTGCCTTTGACCATGTCACCGAAGAATTCGTTTTCCGGCAGCTCTTCAATTTCCTGTTGATATGCCAGCTCCGAGGCGTAACGCACCCCGTGGGTCAGGATGACTTTCTCGAAGGCGTCGTAAACCTCCGGATCCTTGATAATGCTCATGAAGGGTGCGAGGCCGGTACCCGTGCTGATGAGCCAGAGATTCTTGCCAGGCAGGAGATTGTCCAGAATCAAGGTGCCGGTTGGCTTGCGACTGACCAGAATCTCGTCACCCACCTGAATTTTCTGCAGCCGTGACGTAAGCGGGCCGTTTTGCACCTTGATAGAGAAAAACTCAAGTTCCTCTTCATAGTTTGCGCTGGCAATGCTGTAAGCACGCATCAGAGGCTTGCCATCTGTCTCTAGGCCTATCATCACAAAGTGACCGTTCTTGAAGCGGAACCCAGGGTCTCGGCTGGTCTTGAAACTGAACAGGGTATCGTTCCAGTGATGCACGCTGGTGACCGTTTCTCTTATCAGGTTACTCATTTAAACCTCTTGCCTCTTTAAACCCGGTTAGCTATAGACCGCGAATGTTGCAAATATGAATTGCCTTAAGTTTACCCCATCATTAACCTATCGATGAAATGGGATATTCACATAACCTTATTCGGTTATATCGATTTAGAGCGTTTTGTTATGAAATACAGTTTCAGACAGCTCGAAGTTTTTCTGGCGGCCGCGCATTTTCAAAACATTACCCGCGCGGCTGAGTCACTATCGATGTCTCAATCTGCTGCCAGCAGCGCACTGAAGGAGCTGGAAAACCAGTTCGATATCAAGCTGTTTGATCGTGTTGGCAAGCGCCTTCAGCTGAACGAACTGGGGCGACTGTATCGGCCCAAAGTAGAAGCCGTTCTCGCTCAGGCAACGGAGCTCGAACAGGCTTTTAGTAAACATTCTGAAGTAGGCGCCCTTAAAGTGGGAGCTACTTTAACCATAGGTAACTATCTGGCCGTCGGTGTGATGGCCCAATACATGAATACCCCTACCCGCCCCCGGGTGTCGCTGGAGGTGGCCAACACCAGCACCATCGCCCGCCGGGTAAAAGATTTCGAACTCGACATTGGCCTGATTGAAGGTGAGCTGCAATCATCCGAGCTTGAGGTTCTGCCTTGGCGCGGAGATCAGCTTGTGGTGTTCTGCTCGCCTACGCACCCATTGGCCGAAAAGAAGAAAATTTCAGAGGAGGATCTTCGAGACGCCACCTGGATCATGAGAGAACAGGGGTCGGGAACCCGGCAAACCTTCGAGCGCGGCATGCACGGTCTACTTCCCAACTTGAACGTACTGCTGGAACTGGAACATACCGAAGCCATAAAACGATCCGTGGAGGCCAACCTCGGCATCGGGTGCCTCTCCGAAGTGGTGCTCTATGATGCGTTTAAACGTGGCAGCTTGGTGCCCCTGGAAACGCCGGAGAACCGAAGCTTTGCGCGACAGTTTTATTTTATTCTGCACAAGCAAAAATACCGCAGCGCCGGAATCGACGCCTGGATTGCTCTGTGCCGAGCTCTGGCCTGATCCTCAGCCAACAGGCCCGCTGTGAAATCGGAACTCGTTATCCGGCTCCAGAATCAACTGCTTTTCAATCGCCGTAAACTCTTCTACTCGGGCGGCAACAGGCCCGCCATTGGCCTTTTCGGCCAGCGCCAGGTAATCCCGATAATGACGCGCCTCGGATTTAAGCAAACTGCTGTAGAAATCCGCCAACTCCTCATCCAGAAACGGAACCAGGGCGGCGAACCGCTCACATGAGCGGGCTTCAATAATTGCGCCTACCACCATCACATCCACCAACCGACCTGGGTCATCAATGCGCACGGCAGCGCGCAAGCATGCCGCATACCGCGCGGGCGTAAGATGGCAATATTCCACCCCGCGCTTGGTAATAATCGCGAGCACCTGTTCAAAGTGACGCAGCTCTTCACGGGCCAGACGGGACATTTTGTTAAGCAAGTCAAAGTTGTTCACATACCGGTACATCAGGCTGAGTGCGGTAGACGCCGCCTTTTTCTCACAATGAGCGTGATCAATGAGCATCAGATCCTGATTCGCCAGCGCGTTATCAATCCACCGTTGCGGCGTAACGCACGGCAAAAAATCGTGAATCTCTTGCAGGGCCTGGGCCATGGTGCCTGTTTTGTCATTCATGGTTAGCAACGTGAATCCAATGGGGGCACGATTGTAGCGCACTCAACAAACTTCTCCGACCACGGTCCAGCTTAACTTTGTAGGGGGTTTCCTGTACAATACAGCGCCAACTTACAACCTTTTCGCAACAGAAATCCCGCCTGACGCATTCTCGAAGGGGCGGGACATACCAACTAATGAGGGTCCATATCGTGTTAAAAGCTTACCGTGAACACGTTGCAGAACGTGCGGCTCTGAATATTCCCCCCAAGCCGCTGAACGCTGAACAGACAGCCGCTCTGGTTGAACTGCTCAAAAACCCGCCGGCCGGTGAAGAAGAAACGCTGGTTGAACTGCTGGAAAATCGCATCCCGCCGGGTGTGGATGAAGCCGCTTACGTAAAAGCGGCGTTCCTCACCGCTATCGTCAAAGATGAAGCGTCGTCTCCCCTACTGGACAAACCCAAAGCCGTAAAGCTGCTGGGTATGATGCAGGGCGGCTACAACATTGAAACGCTGGTTGATTTGCTGGATGACAAAGAACTGGCGGAATTGGCCGGTGAGCAGCTCAAGCGCACCCTGCTGATGTTCGATGCCTTCAACGATGTGAAAGATAAAATGGACGCCGGCAACGCGATTGCCAAGTCCGTTGTCGAATCCTGGGCCAACGGCGAGTGGTTCACCAAAAAGAACAAGGTTCCCGAGAGCACCAAAATGGTTGTGTTCAAGGTAACCGGTGAGACCAATACTGACGACTTGTCCCCGGCACCTGATGCTTGGTCTCGCCCGGATATCCCTCTGCACGCCCGCGCTGCCTATAAAATGGAACGTGACGGCCTGAAGCCGGAAGAACAAGGCGTGACTGGCCCCATGAGCCAGATCGACGACATTAAATCCAAGGGCTTGCCGGTTGTCTTCGTGGGCGACGTTGTAGGCACAGGCTCTTCACGCAAATCAGCCACCAACTCGGTGCTGTGGTTCTTCGGAGACGACATTCCGGGCGTGCCGAACAAACGTGCCGGTGGTGTCTGCATCGGTAACAAAGTGGCCCCGATCTTCTTTAACACCATGGAAGACGCCGGCGCGCTGGTATTCGAAGCCCCTGTCGACGACATCAACATGGGCGATGTCATTGAAATTCGCCCGTACGACGGCAAAATTCTGAACGAAGCGGGTGAAACCATTTCCGAGTTCAGCTTCAAGTCCGAAGTTATCCTCGACGAAGTGCAGGCCGGCGGCCGTATTCCACTGATTATCGGCCGTGGCCTGACCGCCAAGGCACGAGCTGCGCTGAACCTGGGCGCCACGGACATGTTCCGCCTGCCGAACGACCCGGAAGCCGGCACCAAAGGCTTTACTCTGGGCCAGAAGATGGTCGGCAAGGCCTGTGGCCTGGACGAAGGCAAAGGCGTTCGCCCTGGCACCTACTGCGAGCCGCACATGACCACAGTCGGCTCCCAGGACACCACCGGCCCGATGACGCGGGACGAGCTGAAAGACCTGGCGTGTCTGGGTTTCCAGGCGGATCTGGTGATGCAGTCATTCTGTCACACCGCGGCCTATCCCAAGCCGATTGACGTTGAAATGCAGCACACCATGCCCGATTTCATCAAAACCCGTGGCGGTGTTGCCCTGCGCCCGGGTGACGGCATTATCCACTCCTGGCTGAACCGCATGCTGTTGCCGGACACGGTCGGCACCGGTGGCGACTCCCACACCCGCTTTCCCATGGGCATCTCGTTCCCGGCGGGCTCAGGTCTGGTTGCGTTCGCAGCCGCCACGGGTGTTATGCCGCTGGACATGCCGGAGTCTGTTCTGGTTCGCTTCAAAGGCGAAATGCAGCCGGGGATTACCCTGCGCGATCTGGTACACGCCATTCCTTTGTACGGCATCAAAAACGGCATACTGAACGTTGAGAAGAAAGGCAAGATCAACGAATTCTCGGGCCGTATTCTGGAGATCGAAGGTCTTGAGCACCTGACCGCTGAACAGGCGTTTGAGCTTTCTGACGCATCTGCTGAGCGCTCTGCAGCCGGTTGTACCATTAACCTGTCTGAAGAGTCAGTAGCCGAGTACTTGCGCTCGAACATCACTATGTTGCGCTGGATGATTGCAGAAGGTTATGGCGACCCGCGCACCCTGGAGCGCCGTGCCCAGCAAATGGAAGAGTGGATTGCTGATCCCAAGCTGATGCGGGCGGATAAAGACGCCGAGTATTCTCACGTCGTTGAGATCGATCTGGCGGACATCAAAGAGCCGATCGTTTGCTGCCCGAACGATCCCGACGATGCACGCTTTCTGTCGGAAGTGGCTGGCGACAAGGTGGACGAAGTGTTCATCGGTTCCTGCATGACCAACATTGGCCACTTCCGCGCTGCTGGTAAGCTGCTGGAGCAAAACAAAGAGCCGCTGAAAACACGCTTGTGGATGTCTCCGCCGACGAAAATGGATCAGGCGCAGCTGATGGAAGAAGGCTACTTCAACATCTATGGCACCGCTGGTGTGCGCACCGAGATGCCTGGCTGCTCACTGTGCATGGGTAACCAGGCGCGAGTGGCGGCGAAGAGCACTGTGCTCTCCACGTCTACCCGCAACTTCCCGAACCGCCTGGGCGATGGTGCCAATGTGTACCTGACCTCTGCGGAACTGGCGGCTGTGGGCGCAATTCTGGGCAAGCTGCCAACACCTCAGGAATACCTGGAGCACACCAAGAACCTGAACAGTATGTCGAAAGAAATATACAAGTATCTGAACTTCGACCAGATGGAGACCTACACCAGCAAGGCGTCTGAAGCGAGCATCGCTTAAGCACCGACCTGTACGGTTCCGCTCCACGAAAAACGCCAGCCCTCGGGCTGGCGTTTTTTATTGCGTCACATCGCTGCTATCGCTGCAGCAATATTTTACCAACGGTGAGGCCGGATTCAAGGCGACGATGAGCGTCGGCAACGTGCGCAAAAGAGAAACGCTTTTCATCCAATAACGGACGCAGGGCGCCCTGCTCCAACATCTCACTCATCGCCGCCAACAGGCGCGGCTGGTCGTCCATACCAATACCGTGAAGCAATGGAATTGAACGAAAAATCACGTGAAGAGTCAGGCCTTTGGCGTGCATCAAGCCAAGGTCATGGGTTGAGCGCGTATTGATAGAGCAAAGCCGCCCGGAAATGGCGGTTGCCTCAATGGCTCGATCCAGGTTCTCTTTCCCAACCGTATCGAATACCAGGCTGAAACCCCGTCCATCCGTCAGCCGTTGCTTATAAGCATCCACTGACTCATCACGGTAAAAAATAATATCATCGGCGCCTAACTTCCCTGCCAGTTCAGCTTTTTCAGGCGTGGACACCGTCGTGGCTACCCGCGCGCCAAGATGCTTTGCTATCTGTATGGCGGCATGACCCACCCCACCCGTTCCGGCGTGAATCAGAACATGTTCGCCGGCCTGAATATCGGCGCGCTCTACCAGCGCTGCCCAGGCGGTAAGAAAAACCAGAGGCAGCGCTGCGCATTCGGCCAAAGGCAGCGCCATTGACGGTGTACGTTTGGCCAGCAAGCGGGCATCCGCCACCATAAAATCTGCAAGCGCTCCGGGCCAACCCTTGGTGCCGCCCGCGCAACCGAATACCTCGTCGCCTTCGTTAAAAGCGGTAACACCCGGCCCCACCTTGTCGACAATGCCCGCCACATCACCATTCAGGATGGCAGGCATATCAGGCCCGGCTTTCACCAAACCTGAACGGATTTTGGTTTCGATGGGATTAACGCTGGAAGCCACCACTTTGATGCGTACCTGCCCGGCAGCCGGCTCCGGAGTTTCCACCTCTCGCTCCACGAAGACCTCAGGGCCCCCAAACTTCTCGATGACCATTGCTTTCATTACAGCTTCTCCCGATCTTCATTCAATAAACCATTAGGCGAATCAGTATCGCAGCCGCCATCACAAGGGTCATCCACTTTACCCATTGGGCGCCCTTTTCGCTCAGGTTCACCCTGACCGCAACAAACGCCCCCGCAATATTGCCCGCCGCCAAGACCAAACCCATGCCCCAACGAACCTGCCCGTTTACTGCAAAAATAAGCAACGCTGGCACCGTGTATATCAAGATGATGGCTACTTTGAACACATTTACTTGCCTCAGATCGATACGAAGCAACCTGTACAAAACAACCAAAAACAGAGCGCCGACACCTACCTGTATAAAACCGCCGTATACGCCTATCAGAAAGAGAGCAACATAAATCACCGGGCCGATCCGATCGGGTGTCAACGGGGTCGTATTTATCCGGGGCTGGGGCAGCAACATGAACACAGACGCACCGACCATCGCGATGATCAGCACCCTTTCAAATACCTCATCTGCAACCCAGGTCGCTACCCAGGCGCCCAGCAGAGACCCCAAAACCGCCGGCACCGCAAGTAGCAGGCTAACCCTGAGATTGCCGTGACCCAAGCGCCTGAAACCTGCAACGGCCGTTGTGCTCTGCAAAACGATCGCGACCCGGTTGGTGCCATTCGCAACCTGCGGCGGTAGCCCCAGAAACATCAGAAGCGGCAAGGTCAGCATCGATCCACCGGCCGAAAGTACGTTGATGAATCCGGCAATGCCGCCCAGTGCCAGCAACGCTATTATTTCAATTGCGGTCATGCAGCACTCGACGCGCCTGATTTTTTAACCGTGTGATTGCCACTTAACCGCTTACTGCAACGACTGCTCCAAACCAGAACAATGAGAAAAATCACCAACCCGGCAACATCCACCGTTATGTATCCGTGGGGCCACAGCATCAGAGCACCGAGCGGAAACATTAACAGCCGTACCAGCCAGTTTAGTTTGTGCTCAAGATAGCCTTCCAGACCGGCTACGATTGCGTACATACCGAAAAGGGCAAAGCAGAACACCCGGATCATTTCGGTAAAGTCCCCCGTTATCAGAGGTGAGTAGGCGAACAGAAGCGGCACTATATATAGGCCCTTGGCAAGCTTCCAGGCCGTAAACCCGGTTCGCATCTGCGGCGTCCCCGCGATTGCGGCCGCTGCGAACGCGGTCAGACAAACTGGCGGTGTCACGTTCGAATCCTGGGATAGCCAGAAGATAACCATGTGTGCCGCCACCAGCAACATGGAAAGGGATTCGGGCGATAGGGCCTGTTCCAGGAGTTGGCTATTGAAACTCTCCGGCACCAGAGAAAGCAACTGCTGAGCCGTTGCCATGTCCATGGGCGCGTTCAGGAGCGCAAACCTCTCCGGTGCGGCCAGCATGAAAATAGCTTTCGCTTGTTCTGGCAGGTTGCCGCTTGCCATCAGGTCGAGCAGCTGGCTCTGGGCAATCAGGTTGTAGATTGCCGGCGCCGAAAGTGTGGCAAGCACAATATAGGCAGCCGTTACCGGCAGCCCCATCCCCAGAATCAGGGACGCCAAAGCAACCAGAAAAATCGTCATCAGCAGGCTGCCGCCAGCCCAATCGGTAATCATCAACGAAAAGGTGTTGCCAATCCCGGTGGTGGATACAACCATCACGATGAGACCAACCGTAATCAACAAAATCGCTGTGGTGGTGATGTTTCGTGTGCCCATCGCAAGCGCGTCGATAATATCTCGAAACCCCATCGGATGTTTTGAAAGCCACGACGCTAACACAACAGACAAGATAGCAATTCCTGCCGCATAGGTCGGCGTATAGCCATACACAAGAGCGGCAACCAGAACGATCAGAGGCAACAGAAAATGCCAGCCACCCTTGAGGACCGTCATAAGGGAAGGCGCTGCGTCGTCTTCGAGCTTGACGGCGTGGCTGCGCTTGGCCTCTATGCGCACGAACATCGCCACCGATATAAAATAAAGGAGGGCCGGCAATGCCGCGACGGCAATGATTGTGAGATAGGAAACCTGAGTATAGGAGGCCATGATGAAGGCACCGGCCCCCATTACCGGCGGCATCAATTGGCCACCCGTGGAGGCTGCAGCTTCAACGCCAGCGGCAAAACGCGCCGGAAAGCCCGCCTTGCGCATCAAAGGGATGGTAATAACACCGGTAGATACGGTATTCGCAACGCTGGATCCCGAGACCGACCCCATCAGGCCGGAGGCGAAGACCGCCACAAATCCCGGCCCCCCCACAAATCTCCCTGCAGCACAGCGGGCCAGCTCGATAATAAAATCACCAGCCCCGGATTTAACCAGGAAAGCACCAAACAGAATAAACATGAATACGTAAGTCCAGGAAATCCGGGCTATCGACCCCAGCATTCCCTGTCCGCCAATATAGGAGCGGTAAAGAACCGTTTCCCAGGACAATCCCGGAAAATTGAACAGCCCATCAACGTACTGGCCCCACCAGGCCACGTAGGTCAGCGCAACCACGCAGAGCACGGGAATGAACCAGCCAACCGTGCGGCGGGCCAGCTCCAGTATCAGAACCACTGACACGATGGAGACAATCCAGTCGCCCGTATCAAAGTTAAATCCGCGCTGATACAAATCAGTTTCGAAAACAATCAGATAAAAAGCACAGGCAAGCGCGGTAATCCCGAGCATGACATCAACACCCAGAACGAACCGCTGACCTCCGGCTGAGCGGGCCTTGAACATGGGCGTTGTCAATGTGCAGATCAGACCGAAAAGGCCGAAGTGCAGAGCAGAGCTCCACAACTCCGACAACGTGGAGAAGGTGTTGAAATAAAGATGAACAAGTGCGGTTACGATGGCGAGCCAGAAAATCACCGGCCCAATCAACCAGTGATCCAAACGCTCACTCGCCGCGCTAACACTTTCATCACGAACAATGATATCGGGTTCGTCTTTCGTATTACCAAACACCATTACTGTACAATCAAACGGTCAGGAATTTGCAATCCCTGTTCCTTATAAAACCTGACTGCACCGGGATGAAGCGGCATAGGCAGGCCCGCGATCGCTTTTTCCAGCGCCATCGCTTTGGTTGCCGGGTGAATATTATTCAGGAACGGAAGGTTGTTGTAGATGGTTTTCGTAATTTCATAAACGTCGTTCTCCGAAACGTCCGCCCGAACCGCCAGTATGTTGGGCTGCGCGATGGTGTTGATATCCTCATCCTGATTCGGGTAAGTGCCCGCAACAATGGTGTACGGCGTCCACAGTTCAAAATCGCTGTTGACCTCAGCAACCTGATCTGAAGTGAAGTTCAACGTGGTGATTTCGCCGCCCATATTGGCATAGGCCCTTGTTACAGCCGCGGCGGGCACGCCTGCCGGTATGTTCATACCATCAATATTACCATTCTGAAGAGCATCTGCACTCGGACCATAACCTTGGTATGCAAGGTTAATCTTGTCCAGGTCGATACCTACTTTACCAAGAATAAAACGACCCGAACCTTCGGTGCCTGAGTTCCTGGCCCCAATGGAAAAGCTCTCGCCATACAGGTTAGCCATGTCTGCAATTGTGCCGGTTTTTGCCAGGCTTTTTCTAACCACAAAGTGCTCTACGTTCTGCCACAGCATTGAAACAGAACGCAGGTTTTTATAAGCCTTAGGCACGGGTCCCGAGCCATTCCAGGCGTAGGCGCCATACAGTCCCTGAAGAATACCAAATTGGATCTGGTCTTCGTCCATGAGTTTCAGGTTTTCGCCAGAACCAGCAGAGCTGATCGCAGAGACCGATATATTGGTCGTGGGCTCAAGCTTCACTTTGATGAGCGTTGAAATGGCAACGCCCACGGGATAGTACGTCCCTCCCGTTGTGGCCGTGCCCATCACGTAGTTGCCCTCTGCCTGCACGCTGGCAGACAAAGCAACAGCGGCGGCAGCTAAAAGCCCCGACGCGCATTTCAGAATTCTTTTTTTATTCATAAAGCAGATCCTTTTTTATCATTGTTCTGGTTGACACGTGAAAGTGCAGCCTTGTAAAGATAGCTGCCCGACGCCGGATCTACCAGTTGAATATCGCACTTGTCGTCAAGAATCGAGTAGGAGGCGGGATTACTCCCGCCGTCCTCTCACACCACCGTACGTACGGTTCCGTATACGGCGGTTCAT
>LAZR01002404.1_pt1 | contig 10908 bp, 11 predicted proteins | sample 329461 | NCBI WGS metagenome assembly LAZR01 (sample SAMN03002196, study PRJNA259156) | marine sediment metagenome | biome: sea floor; feature: Hydrothermal impacted sediments; material: marine sediment; isolation source: Loki non-amplified sample from Loki's castle hydrothermal vent sediment ...
CGCCATTTTGTGCCCGCCAAAATCAACAAGCAATTCAGAACAATTTTGCAAAGCATCATTTATCGAGAAGTTAGGAATACTTCTGGCACTTGCTTTGACCTGCCCCTGCTTTATCGTTCCCACAAAGGCGGGCCTGAAGAAACGCTCTTTAACTCTGCTGGCGATTATACCCTTGATGCCGTCATGCCATCCTTTGTCAGCCACAAATATTACTTTTTCATTATCTATATCGACTTCTTTTTCTATATTATCCAAGACCTCTTCTAGCATCTTGTCTCCTATGTCCTTTCGTTTGCGATTAGCATCTTCGAGGCTTTTCGCTATCTCGCTAGCCCGTGCTTCATCTTGAGTAGTAAGTAGTTCCACGCATACACTGGCGTTTGCCATTCTGCCGCCTGCGTTCAACCTTGGCGATAGCGTAAATCCAATGACACCCGAGTTTATGCTTCGTTTTTCGGCGCCGGCAAGCGCAGCAAGCTTTGTAACACCCAATCGCGGATTCTTGTTGAGAAGCTCTATTCCCTGCTTAGCTAAATATCTGTTTTCTGCTAACAAAGGAGCGATATCGGCAACCGTGCCGAGCGCGACCAAGTCATAAAGTTCTTCCAGAGGATCGTTGCAAAGCTCTTGTGCTAGCTTCAAGGCGACTCCCACGCCCGCTAAATAATCGTTTTTAGATTCACAATGAGGCAATTTCGGATCTATAACGGCATACGCATCAGGCCATGATTCCGCCGGTTCGTGATGGTCTGTAATTATCACATCCATGCCTTTCTTTTTCGCATAATTCACTTCGCTAAAAGATTTTATGCCGCAATCAACTGTTACAAGGAGTTTGGCTCCTTCTTTTGCAAAATTATCTATCGCTTTTTTGTTAAGACCGTAGCCGTCTTTGAATCTGCATGGAACATAATAACGAACATTTGCTTTAAGCTTACCCAGTGCCTCGAAGAGCAGCGTGGTAGAAGTTATTCCGTCAACATCGTAATCCCCATAGACATAAATAAGCTCACCGTCCTTGATAGCTTTGTGGATTCTATCAGCCGCCTTCTTTATGTCCGGTATTAGCGAAGGCTCTGTTAATATCTTTGAAGAAGGTGCTAAAAAATCTTTCACATCCTTTGCAGTCTTAATGCCTCTGTTGATTAGGATCTTGGCTGAAAGCTCTGTTATCCCTGACTGCCTGGCAATAGCATTAAATGCTCTGGGGTCAGTCTCGCGTACTTTCCAATTTTTTCCTGATTCTAGATAATATGCCACTTTTTTCCTCGTAACCAGCTTTTTTACAATATAGCAAACAGAGAGGCAAAAGGTTAGTAATGCAAGCAATCACGTATTTTTGCAAATAAAAAAGGGCACCAAAGGCGCCCTTTTTAAGTTATCTCTGATTAAACCTTAGTAGCTTCCGGTTGCGATTGTTATCGCATTCTTGCTCTTATCGCTATAATCTTGCGCGATATAGATAGATGCCGTCCGCTTTTCCTTGCTATAACTGTAGGTAACACTATTCTTTCCGCTGAACTTAGAAGACTCTTCCCAACCGTCTTTTTCCATCTGTTTCTTGTAAAAGTCGGTTATTGTTGAGACCGAGTCAGATGTCACAACGCTTGCGGTAAAACTCTTTCCTTTTCTAAGCGTGCTGGCAGACCGTATCTTACCTTCATATATAGCCACATCTTCCGGCCAACCATCGGGTAACTCAACGTCATCTCCGAACTCAGTTTCTGAATCTTCTCCTTTTACCTTGGAGGTGCTGCCGTCTTTTTCGATATTCTTGGTCGCTTCCTCAAGCTGCTTGATTCCTGACTTGGCAGCATTAGACGCTACGTACAGGCCTATTCCCGCCACAACTACAGCGCAGGCAATCAAACCTCCAACCACCCCTAAGATGATAAATAGTGTTTTGTTGCTTTTCTTGGCGGGTTGCTGAGCCTGTTGTTGTGCGGGTTGCTCTTTCTGTTGATCCTGATTCTCTTCAGACATTCATCCTCCTTGGGTTCGTCACCGGTCATTAGTCATTAGTCATTAGAATATTTTCTTTATTGCTCAATTATCATTAATAACTATTATGATTGCAACAATTTTCGCTCATCTAAAACAGTTTTTATTTTCCGCTTTTTCCATCAACTAACATCTGCCGGCCGCTTATGTCTTTTTATTTTTGACCTTTGCTTTTTGCCTTTGACTTTTCTAACGTCCAAGACCCAAGTTCCAGGATCCGCCCTTACGCATATTTTTTCTTCAGGTTACCGAAGTGGGACTCTTTTTCTTTCCAGAAGACCAGCAACGGTGAGGCTACCATCAATGATGAATAGACCCCGGAAACCATACCAAGCGCCAGTGCAAAAGCAAAATCCTTCAACGTTTCGCCGCCAAAGAACAATATTGCCAATACCGGTAACAATGAAGTGACCGACGTGTTAATAGAACGCATCACGACTTGATTGAGCGAGCGGTTTACCATTTGGCCGTAAGTATCCTTGCGATCCATTTTCTTACTGTTCTCGGTAATCTTGTGAAAAACGACAATAGTGTCATATAGAGAATATCCTAGGATAGTAAGCAGTGCGGCAATCGTCGCCGGAGTCACGTCCCTGCCCACCAGCGCATAAACTGCCAGTGCAAAGCCGACATCGTGAAACAAAGCCACAATAGCAGCTACGGCCATCTTAAACTCAAAACGAAAACTGATGTAGAGAAGCAGCGCGCTCAAAGACATAATAAGTGCCCAAAAAGCGGCGTTGGTTATCTGAGAACCCCACCCCGGACCTACTTGTTCATATTGTTCGTCAACGACTTTGTATTTCTGCCCTATCGTATCGACAATATTATCTTTAAAAACCAAGTCTTTTTCGCCGCTGTAGCGGATCATCACAGACTTATCACCTACGGGCTGGATGATAGACTTACTAAGTTTCAATGGCTTGAGCATAGTCCTTACCTGCCCCGCATCCGGAACATTCTGTGTCTTTACGGTAAGCAGATTGCCGCCCGTAAACTCGATTCCCATCATCAAAGGCGTGCCGCTTTGGACATTCCTGGCAATCAAGGAACCGGCTACAAATACTGCAACGACTATTCCCATGATCAACCATGTTTTACTGCGACCTATAAAATCGATTTTATTCACTTCCTGCTCCCTTTAACCCTTTTAGCCCTATTAGAGCCGGATTTTTTATCCAATTATTAACGGCGATAAGTTTTAAAATAGACCTCTTGAATACCAGTGATACGAAAATATCTATAAATATACCGACCATCAAAGTCAGAGCAAAACCCTTGACCAGGCCGATTCCAAAATAAAACAGAACAGCCGCCGTCAGAAAAGTAACGAGATCGGCATCAAGAAACGTCCTAAAACCATGTGAAAAACCCGCGTCAAACGCAGAGCGCAGACTTTTGCCCGATCTGACCTCTTCTTTTATCCTCTCAAATATGATAATACTCGAATCCGCGGCAATACCTATTAGCAGAATTACGCCGGCAATAGAGGGCAGGCTTAAACTAATACCGGCAACGCCGGCGGCTCCCAAAAGAATATCTAATAACACCATCGCTCCAAACAACAGTGACGCAAAAGCTCCCAGCGACAGCCAGGCAATCAAACCCAGCACTCTGTAGTATCCGATCATATATAGAGCCACTAAAGCAAAACCGATGATCGCCGCCATAAGCGCCGCGTCCAGAGAATCCTGTCCGAGAGTCGGACCGACTTGTTGTTGCTGAGATACTTCTAGTTCAAACGGTAATTGTCCTGTCTGAAGTACCAAAGCGACTCGTTTTGCTTCTTCCAAACTCTCCATGCCTTCAATCACCGCGTTTCCGTCGGTGATAGCAGTTTGAATATTCGGAGCCGTCATTATCTTATTATCAAGAATTATCGCTAAACTCTTGTTAACGTTTTTGGATGTAATATCTCCAAAAGCCTGGGCTCCCTTTGAAGTAAAATTCATCGTCACTTCGTACTGATTGCCAAGAGAATTCTGTTGCGACTGAGCAAATCCGCCGCTGGCATTGGAAATAGCATCTCCCCTCATGAGAGCTTTGCCGAGAGGTTTTTCGCCTTTTTCAAGCATCTTGTTTAGCTCGGCGACACTTTTTGAATTGTGTTCATCTTTTACTATGGCAAATTCGAGCAACGCCGTTTGCCCTATGATATCTAAGGCTTTTTTAGGATCTTTGATGCCCGGAAGCTGTACAATGATGTTTTTCTTTCCGTGACGTTCAATCGAAGGTTCGCTGACGCCCAACTTGTCTACCCGGTTTCTCATGATAAACAAGGCTTGTTTCATAGTGCGCTCATTTACCCGGGTTTTAGAGGTTTCTTTTGCGGTTAAAACGACGCTGAGGCCGCCCTTGAGGTCAAGACCGAGGCCTAATCCTTTGGCCATAAGTCCGTATATCGAAGCTCCAACTAATATGAAAACAAAAATTATTGATAAAATATACTTATTTTTCTGGCTCAATTTACTCCTATGATCCCTGCTGTGTACTTTGTTCCGGTTCGTCTATTATCTTTTGAGCTACTGCTGATTTTGACATCTCTAGAATAACATTTTTTGCTACTTCAAGCATCATTTTGTCATCCTTTATTTCACTCACTTTTCCGACTATCCCGCCAACGGTAAGGATCTTGTCTCCCGTAGCTACGCTTTCGATAAGCTGCTTGCGTTCACGCTGCCTTTTCATTTGTGGCCGGATCAAGAAGAAGTAAAAAACTACAACTATGATGACAATAAAGATAACTTGATTAATGACTTGTTGATTACCCATATATCAGCTCCAATTCTTTTTCCAATTCTATAAGCTTTCCCCGTTTAAGCAAAAATTTGGCTCTATTAACCAAATCAGTCAGATAATGTAAATTATGCCAAGAAAACAACCGATGGGCTAGTATTTCTCCACTAATATATAAGTGCCTAAGATAAGCGCGACTATAATCACTGCAGACGTGGCATTTGCACTCGCTATCGAGAGGGCCCGTATCCATCTTATATTTTGAATTCTTCATATTAAGCCGGCCTTCAGAGCTAAAAACAGAACCGTTTCTGGCTATACGAGTGGGCAAAACAGAGTCAAACATGTCGACGCCGGCCGCGATAGCCTTGACTATCCCTAAAGGATCTCCCACCCCCATAAGGTAGCGGGGTTTTTCGACCGGCAGAAATTCGCTTGAGTAATCCAGTACCTCAAAAAATACGTCCCTGGGCTCACCCACACTTAAACCTCCGATAGCATAGCCGTCAAAATCCATCTCTATAAGCTCTTCGGCGCTTCTTTTACGTAGATCCTTAAAAGTCGCCCCCTGCACGATACCGAACATCTTTTGACCGTCCTCAAGGCTTTGTTTTCTCGATATCAAAGCCCATTTTGTCGTGCGCTCAAGAGAATCTATAGCCTCTTGTCTTTCAACCGGATATGGAGCAGGCTGATCAAGCACCATCACAATGTCACTACCTAGCTTTTTTTGGATATCGATAACGTTTTCGGGTGTAAAAAATGATTCTTCGCCAGTTTGAGGATACCTGAACTTGACTCCTTCATCGGATATCTTCGCGTGTTTTGAAAGGCTAAATACCTGAAAACCGCCGCTATCGGTAAGGATCGGACGCTTCCACCGCATAAATCCGTGCAAACCCGAATGTTTTTCTATCACTTCAAGGCCGGGCCGATGGTTTAGATGGTAAGTGTTTGAAAGTATTATTTGGGCACCAATACCCTCAAGGTCTTCAGAACTCAGCGTTTTAACAGCCGCTTTTGTTCCAACAGGCATAAAAACAGGAGTCTCTACGACTCCGTGCGCCAAACTCATTTTGCCGAGCCTGGCCCTGGATTTCTTGTCTTTGAATTCGATTGAAAACATCTATTCAAATAATCTTTCTAATTAGCTATGCCCCAACATAACATCGTCAGGCGGTAAATTGCCACCTTGCACAATTCTATCAAATCACTGCTTATCGCAGTTCATAATGGGTATATATTGAATATAACTTCAGGAGCAATCCAATGAAAAAATGTACCTTTTGTGAAGCTATTTTCAAAAAACCTAAAATATCGGTACTGTTTGTTAGTATTGGTTCGTTTTTAAAGCAAATAATATGTCCGACATGCGGTTCGGTCCTAGAATCCAAGCTCCATCCGCTATATGGAAGCGACCAAGACATAAACGGTTAATGTTGCGCGGTAGCCTTCTAGCCTAATTTTTTGATAATCTTTAATATATGGATTATTTTCTATTCTTAACAAGTGCTCTAATTGTCAACATTCCGTTTGGTGCGTGGCGCGAGACAACCCGCAGGTTCTCTGTTAAATGGTGGCTGGCAATCCATATCTCTATTCCGTTTATTATTATATTTCGAATCTATCTGGGAATAGGCGTTATTATAATCCCGGCTAGCATAGCTGCAGCACTAATAGGCCAGATCCTCGGCTCCAAACTCTATATGAAGACAAACCCCCAAGAATAAGGTTATGTAAATCCATTTTTGGCAAAAACATAATGTAGGAATTAAGCCAAGCCAAAGGAGGATTTATGCTAGCAGAACTTTCAATTACGCCTCTATGTGAAATCGAAGACAGCGCCGATTGGATGGCCCAAGTAATCAACAAGATCGATGAAAGCGGCCTAAAGTATCAAGTCACAGCCATGGGTACACTTATCGAGACCGACGATTGGGATAGCCTTATGGAGACTATTCACGATTGCCAAAAGATAATGCTTACCCATTGTCCGCGCGTACAGACAGATCTAAGAATAGACGAACATCTTGGTCAGAAGTCTTTGCTCACGAGCAGAGTCGAGCAGATGGAGAATATTACAAACAAAGAATTTCATTGATTTAGTTGGGAGCTAAAAAGTTGGACATCAAAAGGGGGCATTTAAGCCCCCTCTATTTTTACATCTATTAATACACAGCTTCCGCTTAAGAAGTTTGACTGATTGCTTTCATGACCTGCGCCGGTGACTTATAATCTTGAGTCGGAATCTGGTTCAAAACATCAAGAACGTCGCTCGGTGCCTTGTTTCTTTCCGCTATTTGCAGCAATTGACCTTTATCTGATGGGTATTTAGCGCCCTTAAGATTTTTTTGGACCAATGTAGGCGAAATCTTTGCCATATTAAAACCCCCTAATTTAAGTTCATTATTTTTGTACCGAAAATCAATGCTTTTAACGCCATTTGCGCAAAAAAAATAGGACAGATTTTTCAACCTGTCCTACCACTGTCCTACCAGTTAATCTATTAGATCAATGCCTAGTAAACATATACTTTCACCCTGGGAATAACTCCCTGGCGGGTAGAGGCAATTTTAGCAAATGAGCCGACACTTAGATCAATTACTCTTCCAGTATATCTAGCGGGACCGTGGTCATTTATCCTAACCATTACGGATTTCTTATTAGACATATTTACAACTTTGACCCTGCGACCTCTAAAGCCTCGCATAGCTGCCGTCATGGCACCCGGCTTGAATATCTCACCATTAGCGGTACGTCTTCCGGGTAGACTATACCAACTTGCTCTGCCCAGCATAACTGTCTTTGGCTTTTTTACTAAGCCCAACCGTTTTTTTAGGTTGTTAGCCTTTGCCCGGAAATGACGCATTTTTCTCGTGTGAAGCCTGATCATCTTAATCATCCGGTTGCGTGCTTTTAACAGCTTGTGTTTACCTTTTTTGGTCTTGGCCTTTGAAAAGCGTACTTTATAAGCCTGAGCTCTTCTTTTTCTTCTGTTAACCGCATTTTTGTGAGCATTAGCTTTTGTCGCATAAACGGCCATCTTTCTCTTTAGCAAAGCCTTTATTTGCTTTTTGCTTCGCTTTTTTCTTTTGTTATTGGCCTGCTTATTAACCTTGGTACTTTTGACTGTCGGAGATTGAGCAACCGAGGTCGCCAAACTGGAAACAGACAAAAACTGTCCGCTTATAGCACCAATAATCATCAGTTTTGCCAATAACTTCTTACCTTTTTCTAACAAATCAATCACTCCTTTACCTAAAACCCTCTAGACATATAGATGAGTGACATGCAGAAAAAAGCATAAAAACATGCAAAAGCATGCTTCTTCTGAGATCAAATGGAAAAAAGAAATGCAGCAGGATACCCTGCCCCACCTAAATGGCTCTAGTTGGGCAGTGGCTTACTATTCAACAAATTTTACGTTTGCAACTTCTTTAACAAACATGGTTATCTATTATACTCATCGGTTATTTATTTGTCAACTTAAACCTTTTTAAACATTCTATTGCTTTTTTATTCAGAAGACTCTTCTTGTTTTTCTTCTTCCGGCTCAGCATACCTGATAAGCACGTATATATAGGCCACGAGCGCTAGTATGAAAACACCCAGGCCAACACCACTCAAAAGCAATTCCGGCTCACGTGCAAAAACGCGCTCCAAGAAGGCTGTGCCGAATAATGTCACGATCGTACCGGTTAAATAACGTTTAAGTTGATCGATATCCACGATTTTAAAAGCCGTTACTTTGTAGTGTCTTTGCATAAAGATAGAGTTGAGGCCAAAAGCAAAAATCAGAAGCATCACGGTTAAGAGAGCAAACTCAACTATGTCTAGCAATTCAAGTACGGCAGGCTTCTCTTCCAAGCCAAGAACCAGATCCAAAAAATCCCGTGCAACGGCAAAGCCTACAAGGTCAAAGATCAATATTAAAAGAGTGATTAGCGCGGCTATACTGGATATTAGAGCTGCCGAAGCCATAACAAATATCGCTAACTTAATAGAGATTATAAAAACTAAACTTATGTATTTGTCTTCTATTTGCCTTTTGGCCATGCTTTCTTATTACCCAAAGCCGGGCTATCGCTATATCGAGCCTATGTTGACCAACAAACTAATGCCTAGTTTTTTTCCTTTTAGCAAGATATAGATTAAGTTCAGCGCCCAAAAAAACCACCAGCATCGATATATAAAACCAGAGCAGCGTAGCAATTACAAAACCGGTGACGCCCTGGATTTGGCTGGGTGAAAAAAATTTGTCCAGATAAAATTTATAAATTACCTCTAATATCTTCCAGACAATGACTGAGAAAATTGTCCCGGGGACTACTTTGCTAAATGTAATCTGAACATCCACTAAGAAGCGATAAATTAAAAGGATCGTAACAAACAAAAATATGTATGAGATTAGAGTACTTAGGATCTGGCTTAAACTTACGTGCATTGATAATGACTGAAAAATGCTATCGCCAAACGACGCTAAGTAAGACAAGCAGACAGCAATTAGCAAAGAAAGCAATATTAGCACCATTACTAATAATCCTTTACCTATTTGTTTCAGATTAGATTGCGGTCTTACGTCGTAAATATTGTCCAAGCCCTGGTTAATATTAAGAAATATTGAGATAGAGCTATAAGCAAGCAGTATTATGCCTCCGATTGAAACAGAAAAACGAAAATTTTCAATAGCTTTGAGATTTTCTTCTGCAAGCGGTTGAAAAAGAGGGATGTTCTTTATTATGAAATCGAGAGCCATCTTTTTTATCTCTTCATTTACAAAAACGAATCCCAGAAGACCGCTCAAGAAAAAAAGTAAGTTAAAAAACGAAAGAAAAGAAAAGTAAGTAACACCGGCCGCTAAGAAAGGTAGCTGGTGAGCAATATAAGCATTATAGATTTCCTTAATAAATTGGCTAGCTTTATTAGGCACATTAAAATAATTTGATTGTTAACCTTATTAGGGCTTATTCCCCAAACATCGCCTAGCCAAAAGATATTTGATAAACAAATGCGGAAGAAACGCAACAGAGTAATATTAATAGAAAATTATTAGGGTTTAATTTTTAACTAGATTCGGAATTAGATTTTTCCCAAAAAATTCTTACGTGACTTTTTCCATGTTTTCATAAAAGACGTAGCAATTAAGCTTTTTCTTTGCCTTGTACAAGGCTTTATCCGCCTTATTCAGCAGAAGATCGATTTCCCGACCGTCAGTAGGGTGCAAACTTATGCCGATCGAAGCCGAAATCTTGATTTCAATGCCATCGACCATGGTTTTCTTAAATATCTCAACAAGCGTCTTTCTTGCAACTTTCGTAATATCTTCTCGATTAGAAATATTGTCCAGAGTTATGACAAACTCGTCGCCGCCAATCCTGGCAACAGTGTCATACTTTCTCACTAACCCTGTTAATTTTTCCGCCGTGTCGATTAGGAGAAGATCGCCGATCCTGTGACCGTAAGTATCATTGACTTTCTTAAAACCGTCCAGGTCTAAATACAATATTGCGACCATCGTTTTGTTTCGATCCGCAAAAGCCATTGCTTGAGAAAGCCTGTCCCTTAGCAATTTTCTGTTAGGAAGTTTAGTAAGCAGATCATGATAGGCCATCTGTTTTATTTTTGCTTCATATTCCTTGCTCTCAATCATACGACTGAGCTCTTCGGCCATAGCGTCAATAAGATTTCGCTCTTCTTTTAGAAATGGCCCTTCAAACGATTCAGGCATTTCTTTCAAGTAACAAGCGAATATATGACCGACTTTCTTGCCTTTCGCGATTATATCGGATGACTGGCACCATTTAGTCTCTTTGTAGTTACTCGTTTTATACTCTTTATCATTGACGATTATTTTGCCGCAGGTGATCTCGGGGTACTGCCATGATGGCGGAATAACCTCAACTGTTTTTTGAAGTATTTGGTCTATAGTAATATTTGGTTCATCAATTATCTCTGAAATTGAATACAAGCCGTTTAATTCTTTGTAACGCTCTCCAATATCATGTAAAAGAGTTTCCCTCTCCCTTTCAGCCTTTTTGCGCTCGGTAATATCATGGACCGTACCAAGCATCCGCTTTAGCTTACCGTGCTTATCCCGAAACACTTCGACCTCTTCATGAATAATCTTTACTTTCTTATTTGGCATAACGATGCGGTAATCAATGCTGTAAG
>LAZR01002405.1_pt1 | contig 10907 bp, 6 predicted proteins | sample 329461 | NCBI WGS metagenome assembly LAZR01 (sample SAMN03002196, study PRJNA259156) | marine sediment metagenome | biome: sea floor; feature: Hydrothermal impacted sediments; material: marine sediment; isolation source: Loki non-amplified sample from Loki's castle hydrothermal vent sediment ...
GATTGATTTCTTCCACTCATTTGTGGCCCCTCAATTCACTTCCGATCCCCGACCCTCCCTTGCAACTACCACTTTTGAAACGAGTAGGGTTTAGTCCATTTTCTTTTCATTTTTTAATAACTCATCAATAATCTTCGGTATATATTCATTTGCCCTGTCAACATGGAAACAGCTGGCACCGGCGCCTGCATGTCCGCCCCCTTCAAATTGGGTTAGCATTTTGCCGACATTGACGTTGCAGTTTTGGTTTAGGACGCTGTGTCCGACCTTTACCATAACCTTTTCCCTGGTTTCATCGGCAAAGCCGATGGTAACGCCGGCGACTGCATCCGGGAATAAGGAGTAGACCAGAAAACGGTTTCCCTCAGGAATCTTGCCTAAGGTGCGAAAATCGGTGACGGATACATGGCCATGCAAGAGGGTGTTGGCTCGTAAGTCGATTTTATAAGAGTCGTTTTTTTGAAGAAATCTTTGACAGCGTTGAACGACTCGTGGATCCGCCAGAACCTGCTCGATCGGTTGGTTGCGCAAAAGGGCTACAAGATGATTCCAGTACGGCGCATCAGAAGGATTCCGGTCTGACACGGTCATGGAAAGGTATATATAGGGATGATTTTCGGGGTGGAGGATTTCATCCAGCAGTAGGTTGGCTGAATCAATTTTATCAGTTTGTGCTACTAATTCACGGTAATCGCGTCGAAATCGTCCTTGATAATAGTCATAAACGAGGCCGGCCGCCGACGGGACTATTTTAAAGGCACCCTCAAAGGGATGATTCAATCGATTCGAATAATGGTGATCAAACCAGAGGTGACAATTCTCATGATAGGGTAGATTGGCGATGATGTCCCCCGGGTAAATCTGCACGCGCTTTTTTTGCATATCATCGGGTGATACCCACTTGACCGGTTCGATAATAGGTTCGGCTTCATGGAGAAGTGCGGCACAAACAACGCCGTCAAAATCCGGTCTTGTTACAACGCGCATAGCTGGTTTTACATCCTTACTCAAGTTTCGCACCCCCTATTGGACATAGTGCCGTATCTGGTATGGGGTAAGAAGAAATTTTTTGGAAAAAATCACCATTTCTACGGTCGGACTATCACTAATAAATTCGCCTGCCAGTCTTTTTGCGGCTTCGAACGAAACTTATCAAGGCCCCGAACTAAAAGTGGCTTTGATGGGCCTTGGTAGTTACGCCGGTCGCGTTGCAGATGCCATGCAAGATTGTAAGCGAGCTAAAATAACCGGCCTTATTAGCGGTACCCCTTCTAAATTGAAAGAATGGGGCGACAAATATGATGTAGCTGAAAAAAACAGGTATAATTATGAAAATTTCGATGCGATAAAAGATAATCCAGAAATCGATGCAGTCTACATCATCACCCCGAACGGACTCCATAAAGACCAAGCTATACGGGTCGCAAAGGCGGGAAAACATGTAATCAGTGAAAAACCAATGGGCATAAACGCCGCTGAGGGCCAGGCTATGGTAGATGCCTGTAAGGCAGCGAACGTAAAGCTCTTAATCGGTTATCGCATGCATTTTGAGCCGAAAACGGTAGCTGTAATTCAAATGCGCAAGGATGGGGAATTTGGACAACCGAAATTTTTTCAGGGGCAATCCGGTTTTGTTATAGGTGACCCTACCCAATGGCGGTTAGATAAAAAATTGGCCGGCGGGGGTGCCATGATGGATATCGGTATCTATTCTATCAACGGCGCTCGTTATATGTTGGGGGAAGATCCTATCTGGGTAACCGCTCAAGAAACCAAGACAGACCCCGAAAAATTCAAGGAAGGTGTCGATGAGACCATTCAGTTTCAAATGGGCTTTCCAAGTGGGGCCGTAGCGAACTGTTTATCTACCTACGCTATGAATAATCTTGACCGGTTCTTTATGACCGGAAGCGATGGTTTCGTTGAAATGCAACCCTCTACAGGGTATGGACCCATTGAGGGCAACACACACAAAGGCAAATTGACCCAACCCCACGTTACCCACCAAACTTTGCAAATGGATGGTATGGCCGCCATAATCTTTGATGGCAAGCAACCCATTGTTCCGGTAGATGGTGAGGAAGGCGTGAAGGATATGAAGATTATCGATGCGATATTCGAAGCCGCTAAAACCGGTGGTAAAGTCGATGTAAAAGTCTAAATTTTCCCATTTGGAATTGCGGATGTCTAAATTTGTTTTTTACAATCTGCATGAAGGTTTGTTTGATTATCTAGGATTTCGAAAGGATACTCTTTCAGTATTCTATAAATTCAATTTTTCTAAAATCGATAGGATGGCTATTTGACTGAAAAGAAAGATAGCCACCTTTTACGGTAGTATCATTGTTCTCCATTAACGTCTTTGCAGTCTCGTTATCGGGGTCATAAGTAGGGTTGGCATAGCTTAAAATTTCTATGCCATTTACGTAATGGGTGATTTTCCCATTCTTAATGTCAAGTTCTGCGGTCACCCATTGGTCGCCGTGAAAGGTTTTAGCTATTGTTGGCTGAACACAGGTTGTCGTATTCTTTTTACCGTCTATTTCAAAAAACATACCGTTGGCACATGCGGCACCTACGGGGCGTTCATCGGTACCGTTGCCGCCGTGTAAGTTGTAGGGTTTCTGGAGGCTGTCCGTGAAATTGTATGCCACTATCACGATAGCCCCATTCGGGAGCACCGGCAGCGGTTTCACCTACAAAGCGATATTCAATTTTCAAGCGATAATTGGTTAGCCTCTTATCAAAGTAAAGCGTGCCAAAACGGTCTTGCAGGTCGTCTCCGTAGCCATCATAACGAATGCTTAAAATACTGTCTTTGACCCGAAAGGTGTTTCCGAAATTTTCACCTAATGGATAGCCACTTATTTTCATGGTAAAGCCCTGCAAATCTTTTTTGTTGAATAGGGGTATCCATTTTTCATTTGAAATAGTTTCAGTGGATGTGTATGATGTATCCTTTTTTTCAGCTTTTTTATCTCCACAGGATATACACCCGATAAGAAATGAGAAAACTAGCAACAGTTCTTTGTTATGTAACATTTATACTTTTTTAAATAGTTCATCCTAAAAGTAAAGATATAATCCAAATGAATCACTTTCAAAGCAGGTTGAGATAATTTCGTTTGATCAGCTTTTGCTACACCTCAATCTTTACTATGGCGATTGCGTTCGATACTTCCAATTTTACATCAAGTTGTGATGCTGTTATTGTCGGATATCGGTATGTACGACATTTTCGCTACCAATAGAATTTCCTTTGAAACGTCACGCGAATGAACTTTTAGGCTACAGGTTTAATAAGTAAGATTAGTCAAATATAACCCTGTGAAAGCGAGAATTATAGTTTTATGATGATACGCCTTACAGCGCTGTGGTATCTTAATTAGGAGTATTTGAATTCTTCATGAAAGAGCGGTTAAAGATGTTTATGGGAAGAATATATAATTAAAATTTTTATTCTTATATAGGATATATTCCAAAAAATAGGAAATATTCCATAATTTAGCTGTTCCGTTTCAGATGGATATTGAGGCGATGATTTTGGCACTAGAATAGCTTATGGATAAAACGATACTTCATATTGATTTGGACACTTTTTATGTGTCCGTTGAGCGGAAAATTAACCGCGAACTTCAAAACCGGCCTTTGTTGGTTGGGGGTACGGGTGACCGTGGTGTCGTGGCCGCCTGCAGTTACGAAACGCGGGGTTTCGGGGTGCACTCCGGAATGCCCATGAAAATGGCACGTGAACTTTGCCCCGAAGCGGTCGTTATTCGGGGGAATGCAGGTACATATAGTAAAGAATCCGATATTGTTACCGAGATTGTCAGAGAACAAGTGCCACTGTTCGAAAAATCCAGTATCGATGAGTTCTATGCCGACCTTACGGGAATGGACAAGTTTTTTGGGGCGTACAAATATGCTACCGAAATGCGGCAGAAAATCATCCGAGAAACAGGCCTTCCCATATCTTTTGGCCTATCGGTCAACAAAGTCGTCTCAAAGGTTGCTACCAACGAGGCCAAACCCAATAATCAGCTGAAAATCGATTATGGGTTGGAAAAATCCTTTCTCGCCCCATTATCCATAAAGAAAATCCCCATGGTGGGCGACAAAACCTACCAGACCCTTCGCAATTTGGGCTTACGTCAGGTGCGAACGATACAGGAAATGCCGATAGACGTTATGCAACGTGTACTAGGTAAGAACGGTGGGGTCATTTGGAAGCGCGCAAACGGTATCGATAATACGCCCGTAATTCCCTTCTGCGAACGGAAATCCATTTCAACGGAACGCACCTTTAGTAAAGATACCATCGACGTTGAAAAATTGAAGGGTATCCTTATTGCCATGACCGAAAATCTGGCTTATCAACTGCGACGGGGCGAGAAGCTGACGGCCTGTATCGCGGTCAAGATTCGATACTCCGATTTCAATACGTATTCCAAGCAGTTGCGTATTCCCTATACCAGTGCCGACCATATTTTGATTCCCAAGATTTTGGAAATGTTCAAAACCCTCTATAATCGACGATTATTGGTTAGGCTGGTCGGCATTCGGTTTAGTCACTTAGTCAGCGGCAACTATCAGATCAATCTGTTCGATGATACCGAAGAGGTTCTTAATCTGTATCATGCAATGGACACTATTAGAAAAAGATATGGGGATAAGAGCGTGCTGCGCGCTTCCGGCCTTGGGGCCAAAACCATCGGGCGTATGCACAATCCGTTTAACGGGCAACCACCGGTGGTATTGGCGCATCGAAGGCAGTAGCGGTTAGGGCGTGTAATCTTGGTTTTATTTTCAGTGAGCGGAGTTATAGTTGGACTTGGGAATTGTTAGCGAATCAAATTCGAATGCAATCACCAAATTTAAAATGAATACTAAACCTCCCATTTTCCAAAATCTGATGGGCTAGAGGCTGATTTTAGTTTGAATTAAAAATCAGCATAGTTAGCGATTTCTAAGAACCTTATCAGGTCTTGGAAAAAAAATAGTAAATGAAACCTGTACAAAATGAAAAGGGCACTATAAAACCTAGGCTATTTTCCTTATTAAATAAACATTATTTATACACTGGAACTTGTACTTGAACTGCCACACATACTACAGTATGCGCTACGGAACCTTTTCCGAAATCGAGCTATTGCAATTGGCTAAGGAAAACCAGGTTGATTGCTTAGTATTGACCGATATCAACAACACCTCTGCAGGACTCAATTTTGTACGCAAGGCACCGGAATTTGGCATTACTCCCATTTTAGGGATTGATTTCAGGAATGGGGTCGAAGCCTGTTTTATCGGTATTGCTAAGAACAATGATGGCTATTTAGAGTTAAATGACTACCTCTCCGAACACCTGCATCATGAAAAGCAATTCCCCACTAAAGCACCCGTTTTCCAAAATGCCTTTGTGGTTTACCCTTTCGAAAAGGTCGTTCAAAATGAACAAAAAGTATTTGCCGACAATGAGTTTATCGGAATTTCGGTCAACGATTTAAGGCGTCTTCCGTTTTCGCGATTACTAAAACGCAAGGATAAACTAATCGTACAGCAACCGGTTACTTTTCGGAACAAAAGGGATTTTAACGCCCATCGACTCCTAAGGGCCATAGACAACAATACGTTGCTTAGTAAACTGTCTACCATGGAGCAGGCCAACGAGCAAGAAAAAATGTTTCCGCTCGAAAATTTGATGGCCGATTTCTCGGAATACCCTTTTATTTTGGAAAATACGGAGCGATTATTAAAATCCTGCTCCATCCACTTTGATTTTTCCGAGGGCCGTAAACCCCAGAACCTACAGACTTACACCGGAAGCGAAACGGAAGATGAAAAACTGATCGATCGGCTTTGCCAAGAGGGGCTGCCCTATCGCTATCCCGATGGTGGTGAAGGGGTTATTCAACGCTTGGAAAAAGAGATGAAGCTAATTAAACAAATGGGTTTCGTGTCCTATTTTTTAATCAATTGGGATATAATTTCCTTTGCCCAAAAACAGAATTTTTTTTATGTGGGGCGCGGCAGTGGAGCCAATAGCATTGTGGCCTATCTGCTTCGAATTACCGATGTGGACCCTATGGAGCTTGATCTTTATTTTGAACGCTTCATTAATATTTTTAGGGCCAACCCGCCGGATTTCGATATCGATTTTTCACATCGTGACCGGCCGATAATGACACGTTATATTTTTGCCCGTTTCGAAAACGTAGCCCTTTTGGGTACGTATGTAACCTTCAAATGGCGGGGAATGGTACGCGAATTGGGCAAGGTATTCGGTCTGCCCAAGGAAGAAATCGATATGCTCTGCGATGGCAACCTTCAGGCCTCCCGGCTAGATAAGGTCGCCGCCTTGGTCGTAAAATATACCAGTTTATTGCAGGGTATGCCCAACTATCTAAGTATTCACGCCGGGGGTATTCTGATTACCGAAAAACCGATACATTGGTTTTCAGCAACGAATATGCCGCCCAAAGGTTTCCCCACGACCCAATATGATATGGTTATTGCCGAAGATGTGGGTCTTTATAAATTCGACATTCTCGGGCAAAGGGGTCTATCTAAAATCAAGGAGACCTTGGATATCTTGGAACGCGATAGACCGGAAGAATTCGCCAAATTCGATATTCACGATATCAAAGCCTTTAAGAAAGACAGCAAGGTCAATACCTTGATCAAGACGGCACAGTGTATGGGGTGTTTTTATGTAGAATCACCCGCGATGCGAATGCTTCTCAAAAAACTGGAAGTCGATACGTATTTGGGTTTAGTGGCGGCAAGCTCAATCATTCGGCCGGGCGTAGCCAAAAGTGGCATGATGCGGGAATATATTCTTCGGCATCGAAATCCGGGCAGGGCAGAAGAAAAAGCACATCCTGTCATGTTGAATATTATGCCAGAGACCTATGGAGTCATGGTCTATCAGGAAGATGTGATTAAAGTCGCCCACCATTTTGCAGGCCTGGATCTTGGCGAGGCCGATGTGCTACGCCGGGGTATGAGCGGGAAGTTCCGCTCGCGGGAGGAATTTCAACGGGTCGAGCAAAAATTTATCGAAAACTGTAGGAAAAAAGGCTACGATGATACACTCATATACGAAATCTGGAATCAGGTCGCCAGCTTTGCGGGCTATGCCTTTGCAAAGGGCCATTCGGCTTCGTATGCCGTTGAAAGCTACCAAACCCTATTTCTACGCGCCTACTATCCCTTAGAATATTTGGTGGCCGTACTCAATAATGGTGGCGGATTCTACAGTTCCGAATTCTATGTGCACGAGGCACGGATGTTGGGAGCCAGTATTCATCCACCCTGTATCAATACCAGTAATAACGGTAACCGCGTATGTGGAAAAGACCTTTATCTCGGCTTCGGGTATTTGCGAGAATTGGAAGATAGAGTCTCAGAACGCATTTTAAGAGTACGTTCCGTAGGTGGGTATTTTGAATCTTTGGAAGATTTTCTTGATCGGGTTGCCATATCCATAGAACAGGTTAGCATCCTCATTCGTATCGATGCCTTTCGGTTTACACACATAAATAAACATGAACTTTTATGGAAAGCACATTTATTCTTGGGAAAGACACAGAAAATTGATCATCCAAAATTGTTCCGTCCCGATTATCAAGATTTTGAGATTCCTCTATTACATACTACGGATCTCGAAATGGCCTTCAGCCAAATCGAGCTATTGGGATTCGGGTTGTGTAGTCCTTTTGAACTTTTGGTCGATTCCCCGAAAAATACGACAGGCAGTAAAGATCTAGAACGCTTTTTAGATACGTATATCGATATTTACGGGTACTTGGTAACTGTAAAGACTACCAAGACCCATAGAGGTAAAGCTATGCAGTTTGCCACGCTGCTCGATCAACAGGGGCTGGTTTTTGATACGGTACTTTTTCCTCCAATAGCGGCAAAATATCGATTTCGGGGTAAAGGCATTTATCGATTTTACGGGAAGGTGGTCAGCGAGTTCGGTTTTCTAAGCATCGAGGTTATTAAAATGCGAAAGGAAGATTATGTGCAAGATCCAAGATATGCTGATATGAAGACTAGTGCAAAAGTCTTCGAGGCAAAAAAAAAATCGGAGATTAAGCTTGCTGATTACCCAGAACCGGAATAGCCAAGGTTTCGAAGTGGAAATTATTCTTATCACAATGTATAGTGGTTATAAAAATATATCCTTAGTTTGTTTCAGTATATTAGACTTACAATTAATAGGAAGCTTTCTAAGTATAAATAAACTTTAGCAATCAACTTAAAAACCAAAGCGATACGTGTAGATTCTCGCCGAATTCAATTATAAGCTTTACCAAAATGGGAGATAAAAGATAACGTCTGAAACCAAAAAGAGTCCGATCATTGAAGACCGGACTCTTTTATCGAGAACACTATATGAAAATGAAAAAATTAACTCCGTAATAATTACAATACAAACATACTACCGACGGGTCGCGCCGACAATTCTTTGTTGTGAAATGGCCAAAAGTTGTGGTGTAGAACCCTAGTTTAGTTATTTGGTGAATTCACATCCGCCTAATTAAGGTGTAGTTTGTCAGTTTCTACCCCATTTTCGTCGATATTTTTTGATTTAGCACAGTGGTTAATCAACCTTCGATCTACATTTGTTATTGTTGTTGTAGCCAACTATAAAAAGCATAATTTTACGCCCTTAAAAAAAAAGACTTCATGTTAAAAAATAAATACTTATTAGTTTTTGCTTTAATACTAGTACTATCAGCTTGTACAAAAGACAACGACGACGATATAGTTACACCAATAGCGCAAAATGGTGCGGAAGCCTATGACGCTAAAGTCGTGACGGAATGGTACGACCTTATCAAGACCCTCACCATTCAAACCCCAGGATATACACCACCAGTCGCCGCCAGAGCTTTTGGTTATACCAGTATTGCACTTTATGAGGCAGTCGTACCAGGTATCCCCAATAAGGTTTCACTTTCGGGTAAACTGACCGATCTCAACTTTAGCACCCAATTGGAGCAAAATAAAATCTATCATTGGCCTACCGTAGCGAATGCAGTACTTGGCAGAATGACAGAGTACTTTTATGCCGATACCAGCGAGGATCGTCTTAAGGCCATAGCTGGATTGGAAGAGAAATTCGATACGGCTTTTTTGGTAGAAAATGGAAGTGACGTGCATGAGGTTTCAGTAAACCTGGGTAAAGATGTGGCTAACGCAATTCTAGCATGGTCGGAAACCGATGGTGGTAAAGATGCCCAGTTTAATAATTTCCCAAATGATTATGTGCCACCCGTGGGTGATCAGTTTTGGGTGCCGACCGCTCCAAAATTTCAATCTGCATTACAACCCTATTGGGGTTCAAACAGGCCTTTTTTAATGTCAAATATTACCGGTGGCGCTCGACCAGTACCACCACCACCATTTTCCGTAGATGAAAGTTCGGTTTGCTATCAAAGGGCTTTGGAAGTCTATAATGTTGTAAACTCACTTACGCCCGACCAGAGAGACATTGCCGAGTTTTGGTCAGACGACCCTGTTACAACGGCAACCCCTCCCGGCCATTCCATCTCTATTCTGAACCAATTGATTAAGGAAAATGATTCGCGTTTGGACCTAGCGGCTGAAGCCTTCGCAAAACTAGGCATTGGAATTTCAGATGCCTTCATTTCTTGTTGGAAAATTAAGTTCGAAACCAATTATCCTAGACCTATAACCTTTATCAATAAACATATCGATGCCGATTGGCTCCCTGTTTTAAGTACGCCCCCATTTCCAGAGTATACATCTGGACACTCCGTGCAATCGGGTGCACTGGCAGAGATTATGACCGATTTCTTTGGTGAAGACTATCAATTCACTGACCGCACCCACGAAAACCGAACGGATATCAACGGTACCCCAAGAAAATTCGACAATTTTTACGAAATGGCTGAAGAAGCTGCCCTTTCTAGGTTGTATGGAGGCATTCACTTTCAGGAAGCTATCCAATTGGGACTGGATCAGGGCTACCAAATCGGGAAAAACGTAAACGATCTTAATTTAGATAAATAATTAGTTTATACGTATCGGGGGTATTTACTAGGAGCTAATGCTTTTTTTATTGAAAAGCGGCATGGCCCGTAATATCAGCCCCGGTAATCAACAAATGTATATCATGGGTGCCCTCATAGGTGATAACACTTTCAAGATTCATCATATGGCGCATAATGCTGTATTCACCGGTGATGCCCATACCACCCAAAATCTGTCGGGCTTCACGGGCTACTTTTAGGGCCATATCAACATTGTTGCGTTTTGCCATGGATATTTGTGCAGTGGTTGCCTTACCCTCATTTTTCAATTGGCCCAATCGAAAGGATAACAACTGCGCTTTGGTAATTTCAGTAATCATTTCGGCCAATTTCTTTTGTTGTAGCTGAAATGCCGCAATCGGTTTACCGAATTGTTCGCGCTCCTTTGCATACCTGAGTGCGGTATCATAACAATCCATAGCTGCACCGATGGCACCCCACGAAATTCCATAACGGGCGGAATCAAGGCATCCCAAGGGCGCTCCAAGTCCGCTTTTGTTGGGTAAAAGGTTTTCTTTCGGCACTTTTACATTGTCGAAAATCAGTTCTCCAGTGGCAGAAGCCCGTAACGACCATTTGTTATGGGTCTCGGGGGTAGAAAAACCTTTCATACCACGTTCAACGATTAAACCATGTATTCGACCTTCCTCATTTTTTGCCCAGACCACGGCGATATCCGCAAAAGGGGAATTGGATATCCAAAGTTTTGCACCGTTCAAGAGATAATGGTCGCTTTTATCCTTAAAATTTGTGGTCATTCCACCTGGGTTAGAACCATGGTTGGGCTCGGTCAAACCAAAACAGCCCAGAGACAAAAACGCAAAACCGCTATTTCCAGGCTTAGTA
>LAZR01002407.1_pt1 | contig 10903 bp, 13 predicted proteins | sample 329461 | NCBI WGS metagenome assembly LAZR01 (sample SAMN03002196, study PRJNA259156) | marine sediment metagenome | biome: sea floor; feature: Hydrothermal impacted sediments; material: marine sediment; isolation source: Loki non-amplified sample from Loki's castle hydrothermal vent sediment ...
GCTTCGTATGTTACATTGTTGTTTATGTTGTTAGGAAAAGGAGTAAGTACCGTTAATATACCACTAACTGCTGATCTTATCATTCTTCTTTGACCGTCATTATCACCACTAGTTATTTTTACTTCCCCTATTTCAAAAAATGTTGTGTTTTCATGTGGAGTACCATTGATCACTATATCACTAACCCCAGCCGGACCACTTACCACTTCATCATCCACAAATTGTGCGGCTAAACTACTTATCCATATATTACCGGTAGTAAGAGTAGTATATTTTGCATGAACACAAATACCTACACCGGCTCCATCGCCTGTCATTGCATCGCCAATAGTAAAAGGATTTACATTACTACCAGCATCAAAAGGAACTTTAAATATCTGTACATCTGAATCAATGATGGAAAATCTATCTGATGCACCAAAATTAGTTATACCATCGTATTTAAAATTACTTTTAGTAAGTGCACAACCTTCATCAAATAATACATGATTACATGGTTCTTGATATAATGGTCGTGGTATTTGAACATTAAGTGAATTAAGGATAGATTTACATGTTAATGTTAATATTTGTCTATCAAATTCTATATCTGCCGTACCCACAAACATTATTGTTTCTAAATCGGAAGCATAAGAATCAGTCCAATTTATTCTTCTAATAGTAATTATAGCTGAATCTAATACATTTTTTTGAACTAAATCATATAAATCATCACTTATATTTTGTAAACTTAATTGTACGGTATCCATTTCCAGATTAATATTATTAGTAATTGGTTGTCTTTGAATGGGAATAGATATATATATTTTACTAGGATCACCCCATTTTATATTCTCACTGTGTGATGTGTAATAGTAAGTAGTACCGTTAGATAATGCCACATCATATAATTCAGCAAGTTTTAAGGTATCGCTAATAAGTGCGTTTTGAAAAGCATCGTTTGGGTCTAACATTACAGCTTAACCTCTACCAATTCTATTTCAGCAAGTTCCCATTTTCCATAAACGAATTCTGTCATTGCTTGAAAATCGGAATTAAATCTAACTCTAAAATTATATTTATAAGTAGCTGTAACTACATGTGTATTTGTTGGAGATTGATTAGCCAAAAACTGTACTATACCTGTATGTTCGTCCACTTCATAATCAGTTCCTGGTACTTGTTCCACAGTATTAGATATCACATTTAATATTATTATGACCCCGTCTACTATAGCATTAGTAATATTACCAGTTACTGTAATTAATGTACCAGTTCCCGATCTTTCAACAGTATCTACTACCCAATTTTTATCGTTTCCCGTAGAATCGGTAACTATAAACAATGTCCCTGATTCTAATTGTTCAAGATGAGAACCAGCTATTTTAAATGTTTCATTGGCTGTACTTACCGCAATAATTGAAAAATGTTGTATTTCGTTTCTATCTTCAATCCATGCCTCTGATTCTCCGGAATAATAAGTGGTGTTTAACTGATAATCTTGTATAAGAATAGTCGCATTTACACCAGTAGTAGTCGGAGCAGCAGTAACCGTTACGGTAGTATTGGTTCCATCACTTATCGAATTGCCGTCACATACCCAATCTCCATCATTTACGCCTGCAGTTATTTCAAATCTTATCCCATCCATAAATATTTCAGGTATATCACCTATTATAATAAATGTTTTAGATGTATTATCGGCTGAATCAGCAGTATATGCTACTGCTGTTTCTGTAGAACTACCTATTTCTTCCTGAGGATCACGAAATTGGAATGTGTTATATCTACCTTTAGCTCTATCATACACTTCCATTGCTTCATTTCGTTGGGTTTCAGTCATTATTCCCCAACCTATTTGCCATATTCTGGTGGGTGATTCACGTATTTGATTTTTTTGTTCTTTACCACTATCAAATTTTACTACATCTGTATGCCAATTATTTATTTTAGATACTGGATGTGTTGCCGGTATTGAAATAAAATCGTTAATTACCAAATCCATAATTAATCCTGTCTTATATGAAAATGTACTAAAATTGTAGGTAATTCTTCACTACATAACGTACATTTTTTCGTTTTAAATTTCATTCAATGTTAATTTCTACGTATTGTGTGGTTATCTCTACTTGCCGATTGTACAAGAGTAGCTATTTCCTTTTTCAATGGTTTAAGTGCGGTAAATACTGATCTACTATCCATAGCTGTTATATTAACATTAATTATAACTGGTTTATTTCTTTCAGAGTTATTTTTTCTTTCACCTCTACGTAATACTCTTTCACCGGATTGTAATACGGCAGGAAATTCATCTGGTTGTAATTCCCTTCGTCCTCTACCTGAACCAACTAACCCACCACTATGAAAAGTATGCGGTCCAGTAGCAGCTACCATCCCGGGACCGGCTGATGATGAACCTCCTATCATTCCTAAAAGACTTCCACCGAGAGATGAAATAATACCACCGCCTGATGCTCTAGCAAATATTTGTGTAGCTACTTGTTGTGCAGCCAAGTTAATTAATGCATTTTCTATTGACCTTATTGCAGACACAAATACATCTTTCCAATTACGTATATCTTGTGTCATTCCTGATAATGCATCAGCAAATCCGTCTCTAAATATATCTGCTGCTTCTGCACCTACTTCACCGAGAGTTCTTGTATCTCTCTGCATTTGTTTAATTCTTTCAGTAAATCCTTCTGCGAACGACTCACTTCGCATTGCTTTATCAAATAATAGTTGTTCTTCTAATTGTCGTCTATGTTCATTTTGGATTGCTTTAAAATTAGCTATTTCAGTTTTCTTTGTTTCTTCACTTAAAAATTCCCTTAATTCAAAATCATCAAGCATTGCTTGTTGTTTCTTTTTTAATAAAGCTACCGAAAAATCAAAATATTCTATATCATGTCCTCTCATTTCTGAATACATATTAACTACATCTTCAAGAGTTTCCTCTCTCCATACTTTTTCTAATCTGTTTGCCCCTACATTTGCTTTTCTTCTGTTTTCAACAAGGTCTAACATGTGTTTATTTAATATATCTAATGTTTTCTTACTTGATGTGATTTGTGCTCTTTCTATCCTAATTAATGTATCTAACGCTGCTTCCCTATCTATCACTAATCCAGTACCAAATCTTTGTCTTCCTACGTCTCTACGAGTTGGTTCTATTTTTGGGAAAGTTCTTATTCCTCTTCTTCTGAAAGTTTCTACTATCCATTTATCTGGTATATTATTTGCTGTTCTACGTAATATACCTAATTGTTTCAACATGGCATTAGCTTCGGTTATTCTTTCAATAGTACGTGATATATAATCTTGAGTTTGTATCATTGCCTCTGACGGGCCAAGACTACCAAGAGATTTAGACCATTCCTGCGTTGCTTTACGAGCAGCAATAATAAATTTTTCATTTTTCAAAATAGATTCATTAAATTTTTCAATTTTTGCTTTAGCTTCTGCCGCTCTACTAATAAAAAATACAGATATAGCTACTATAGCGGTTAAAGCGGCAAGTACTCCAGCAGATACAGCTATTAATACACCAAAACTAACTCCCAACCCACTCGCTACAAGTGCTAAACTTGCTAAAGTAGTTAAACTAGCACCAGCAATAAGTAGTAACCCACCCATTGCTAATCCTGTTCCAACCACTGTATTAGAGAGAATTTTATGTTTATCTGATGCTTTTGTTATTTTCTTAATAAGTTTATCTATCCATCCTGTCATCATTTTCAATGTAGGAACAAATTTAGATGCCATAAGCCTCGATAAATTAGCTATACCTTGCTTCATTTTACCTACTTCTTCACCAAAAGCCACTAATTGCTTTTTAGCTATTTCTTCATGAGTATCACCTACCAATTTTAATTGTAAAGCCATGTGTTGAAGTTCCGCAGAACCGGCAGCAAATAATTCAATCTGACCAGCTATAGCTCTCGCCCCAAATAGAGTTTTAAACGCCATTTGTTTCTGACCTTCTGTAGCATCAGCTAATGCATCACTTATTTCACCAATTAATTGTATGTATGGTTTAATTTTACCAGTTTGATCTTCTATTTCAATATTTAAACCTCTAAATAATCTTTTTATTTTTTCCGATGGAGCGGATAAATTTAACATTGAACGTCTAAGAGTAGTACCTGCTCTCGTACCTTTAATACCAACATTTGCCATTAATTGAATCATAGCATTTGTTTCTTCAAGAGTATTATTAGTGGTGCGAGCTACACCAGCTACTAAACTTAATGTTTCACCTAATTGTAAAAAATTCATGTTTGATGATATAACTGATTTAGCCATTACTGCTGCTACGTGTGCTGTTTCCTCAAATGGTATTTTAAATCCTTTCATTGTATCAACCATTATTTCTGCTGCTTGACCTGCATCAATAACTGCGGCTTTAGCAAGAGTAACCACTGGAATAAATGCTTTCATTTGTTGTTCGGCATTTAAACCAGCAGAACCTAAGAAATAAAATGCGTCTGCTGTGCTGGACGCAGCTATATTTAATCTCATAGATACATTTTCAGCCATCGACGACATTTTAGTATATTGTTGTAAACTAAATGTGGTAACAGCAGTTGCTCTACGCATAGCGGTATCAAATGATATAAATTGGTCTAACATCTTTTTAAAAGTGGCGGTAATTATAGCACCGGCGATAGTTACTTGTACACCAAGCATTCTAAATGCAGAAGACATTCTACCGAGTCTACTTATTTCTTCCCTCTGTATTCTTGCTACTTCACGATCATTTCTTATTTTTACAGTAGCTGCTTTTTTGTTTTCAGATATAGATTTAGCGACTGTTTTACCTAATAATCTATTGGCAGCTATTTTTGCTTGAACACCACGTACTGTTTGTTGTTGATCAAGTTTATTCAACCTCATTAATGCCATAGACCTATTCTTCATTTTAGATATAGATACTTTGGTCATTGCATCGGTTGTTTGTTGAACAGTCTGTTTTGCCCTTGCTAAATCTTTTCTTAACGCATCTTCCTTAACACGTATTTCTACTACAGCAGACAATAATACATCGCTACTGGAGAAATTAGCCATTTACTCGTCCTCTTTCTTGTCCTTTTCATTTTCAATTATAAATGAAATATTAAAACATTTCATAAGATAATCAAAACAAGACCGTTTATCTTCTATTTCATATAATGTAAGCAAATTGATTATCGCTGATAAATCCGGTGTACCATTTTCTCTAATTTGACCCCTTACAGTATTATATAATCTTATTATTTCTTCATTATCCGGAAACAATTCCACATAACAATCTTCACAAGGTGCATAACCACCCCTTGTTGAATCATGTGTTTTTAAGCATCTTTCGCAAGTTGGTTTTGTTTCTTGCCACCGGACGTATTCTTCAAGTTTTTTACTTTAGCTTTCTCAATTGTCTCATTCGTTTCTGACAACGATAAAATTCCATCAATAACAAATCTAGCAAAATCAGTAATTTCCATCATTTTTAATTTGTTTTCAACATTACAAGACACTTCTTTTCCATCGAGTTGAACATTATTCCAGTCGGAAATCCATGCATCATATGTTAAACGATTTTTCATTTTTTCGTCGATAGTTTTTGTTTCTATTTGCATACCACGATATGGTTTTTGTTTTTTCTTAACCGTTAATCTTTCAATTTTATCTTCCTCGACTGGCGTTAATAATCTTAATTGAATACCACCTAAAGACTCATCGGTATCATCAAAATAAAACCATGTTCCTTCTTTTTTACTACTAAACTCAGTCATCGTTTTTGTCCTTTCTAATTTTTCAATTTAATATGGGGTGACCCCAACGCAGAGTCACCCCCAATTATAAAAGTGATGAAAAGATTTACTTTTATGTTGAGTGGAACGTATCACTTAATATCGCTCCAACACCAACTTTAGTTCCATCATCATCACCAGTACCTACGGCTTGATAATACAGTACCATTACAGCAGCTACCGTATCGGAATGATGTATTCCAGTAATACCCAGATCACTAATACTCTTAGTCTGAGTTTCACTATTTAATACATTCTTGTCAGTTCCGTATCTGAACTTAATTGTTACATCAGAATTGTCACTTGGGTCACCCATGGAAATTAAATCTGCAATAAACATCAGATCAGAATTTCCGGGAATTTCGGTTCTGCCAATAGTATTAATAACTACATTAGCAGAAGCGTTAACCAGTTTCAACCGTCCTGTTACTTTAGCCGTAAATTCCATAGTACCCACACCAGCCGTATCAAAAGTGGTAGTACTGGGAGCTTTAGTAATAGTAACATAACTACCCGTAATAGTAGCCGTTGGAAACAGAGTATCATCAGGAATATAGTAGCTTGATTGATCTACATATAACCTAAAATCTCTCAATTCAGTACCATTCTGGAATGCTGAATCAACCGCATCACGTCCGGAGACATCATTCAATCGAAAATCACCAGAAACGGTTATTTCTCCACCGGCAATCATTAACGGAGTATCAATCTTATAACCAGTAGTGTCAAAATGAGTAGATTCGTGAACATCACGAGACTCACCGGTATAAGACCAAGTACCAGCACCAAGGACCTGATTTCCACCCGATATCTCTATTTTTGCGAGATAACCGGCTTTCACGTCACTCATAATAATTACTCCTATACTTAATTAGAATTATGTGGTAACCTGCCGGTGTCCACGTTAATAGCTGTCGCTAACGATATAGTAAAATCACTGGTGTTCCAGCGATTATCTGACCGATACATTTCTTTCTATAAGAATTAAATATTGTACCATATATTGCCATACATCCTCTATTTTTGTAGGTATAGCATTTAATCTTTTACAACTAACACTTGTGTAATTAGTCATAGTAAGTGTAGTAAAATCAAACACATCTTTTAACGCAGTAAACATTTTATTTAATTCTATTTTACTATGTTTATCACTGAATAATTTTATTTGTAATATAAAACTTTCTTGATCTTCAGAAAAAGTGAGTCTTGGTACATTACTTATTATTTGAAAAACACCAAAAGGCATTTTTGCATTTTGTGCTGCTTCGATATTATGAAACCCACCAGTTAATTGTGCTTTTAAAACAACGTCATTATCGTATTTATTCCACACACCTATTTCAAATTCGTTCATGAAAAAAGTCTCTCTATATTATCTAAACTACTATGTAACGCAGGACGCATATATGGTTGTGCAGGTCCTGTTCCTTCACCAGTTTCGACATACCAAGCGTAACTAATAGGACCACTTTTAGCTGGTGTTTTTCTTAACGAATCAGCTATTATTCTAGCTATTAATTCATCCTTATCATGTATATCCACATGAATAGATTGTTTAAGCGCACCTGTGTCCACAGGCACATTAATTCTGGCTCTATCTGCTACTAGGTCAGCTGCTTTTTTTAGTCTCTTAAGTGCTTCATCATGCACACGACCCATGAACCTAATTGTGTTATCAGCCACTATCAAACCAAATACTCCTTAAATTTAATCTTCACGATATAATTCGATATGCATTAACCGTTTATGCCCGCTACCTAAATTTCTTCGTTGATCAATACTCTCTATTTCATACTCAGTCCGCGATGGGTCACCATACTGACGTATCTGAACCACATCACTAATTGTAATTGATATATCCGAACAGTATAATTTATGAGTAGTACGTTTATTCTTTTGGGCGAAAATCACTAATTCTTCACCTGTTAGTTGTCGTAGATATCCAGCTACATCTGAACGACCAACCACTAATGTTTCAGAAAATCCGCCTATACCATCACTAACAACACTACTGCGCATAACAGAAAATATATCGCGCAATCTCATATAATTATCTCCTACTCTGCGATGCTTTGATAGCACTACCCTGTTTTTTTGCCTTATTTCTGGCTCTGTTCCTACTCAGTGTATTACCGGCAGTATATGTATAACAAAACCCAGATTTCCCCCACTTAAAACCCGGTTTGTTATTTGACCTACATGCTTGTACTGGCATATCAATTATCCGTTAATACTAATGTTGCTATTTTTTGTCTTTTCCTTATTAAAGCTAATGCTGCTCTCTTAAGTTTTGGAGTCTTTTTAATTCTTTTAGCTTCAAGTAATACATTAGCTGCACCTTCTATTTCGTGTTCTTCTAATTGTTTCGCCACAATAGTCTCCTTATCCGTTAGGGATGCCTAAATTTGTATTGATGGATTCAAGATTAAAAAAGTTAGCTCTAGCAGCAGTTTTATTAGTCTTAAGATTATCCAGACCACTAAATACTTTACTTAAATCTACACCACGAAATTCAGTTTCATCGTCACCTATTTCCTCTCTCCAAATAGCGCCAGGGTTATCCATTAACTGTTTAATTAACATGGTTGTAGGTCTTTTTAAAGATACAGGATAACCATCAGTTACCCAAGATGTATTACTAAAATAAGAATCTATTGTATTCTGAATAATAGGTATAGCATCTGATATAAATGGATATTTATCATCTATTTGTAGTAATATTTGTACTTCCGACGGTGAAATCACTACAGCCATTATGCACGCTCCTTTTCTTTTAACCACTCATTAAATTCTTTACCTTTTTTATTGCTTTTTTCGTCGTTGCATTTTCTACAACACGGCACTAAATTACTAATTTCATGTTTACCACCATTTGATATTGCTATAATATGATCTTCACTTATACCATTTGGGTTATAAACATTAAGAATATTTTTTTCTAGTACCACACTACAGTAAGCACATTTACCATCATACTCTAATATTTTATTGGCCCATTCTATAGACGTTATTCCTTTACCACCAGCAATTTTTAATTTTTTACGATTTTTTAAATATGTATTAATTTTATTTTTATTTTTTCTATAATATTTTTTACTGCGAATAGATTCTTTATCCTTATTATTATTACGCCATTTTTTATTTTGTGCAGCCGCTTTTTGTTTATTATTTTTTCTATATATTTTTGAACGTTTGTTAATTTTATCTTTATTTTCTTTGTTGTATTTTTTATCATATTCTTTTTTAAATTTTTTATTTTTTACACTATTACGACGTATTTTACCTTTTTTACTAATTTCATTTTTATGTTTTTGATACCATTTTTGTCTTTTTCTTCTATCTCTTTCACAATTTTCTTTATTTTTTCCATTTATACAAATTTTACATGCAGAAGCCAATTTACCCTTACTTCTATGAAAAAACTCTAATGTTGCTGAAAATTCATCACCACATTTAGTACAGATTTTTGTTTCTATTTTATTCACTATATTCTTTCAGTAGCATGTTTATAAACAGCCGAAGCAAAGTGATCAGAAGTGTAATTGTTTTCAATTAATTTTCTACCGGCATCAGCTATATCTTGGTATTCTTTTACGTTTTCTATAAAATGAGACATAGCTGCATCAAAGTTATTTTTAGTTACTTCTATGTAATTTATACCATGTAAGAATCCCATTTTATTATAGTCTGTATTATGTTGTGCAAAACATACACAACCAGCTAATGGTATTTCAAGATATTTAGGTACTACATACCAATCAGTAAGAGCTAATCCTGCTTGCCACTTAGATAAAAATTCAAGATACATGTTCCCACAAGGAACTCTTTCATCAGATAGAACATGTTTTACATAATCAACTTTATCTCTGCGATATGCCCAATTTCTGAATTTATATGGTTTAAATCCATTCATACCTTCCCATAAATGTCCGTTACCGAGTATTTTTTGTTTACGTTCTATCAAAGGCATATTATCAAATTTTTGTTTTTTAGGAGCAACCGGGAACCAGAAATGCATGTCATTTGCTTGTTTTCCTAAATATGGTGCAAAAAAATGATTATATCCGTCTGTGTATGGACAAATAATAAAGTTTACACCACGCTGTATAGCACGATGTATTCTTTCTTTAATACCTAATTTATGTATTAATGTTCTATCTTTATACTGACCTTTCATGTGTTCTTGGTGTGGATCATTAAAATATGTATACTTAAGTGCTTTGTGTTTATTTAAATTAGGAAATTCAGCATGATATGAACTATGAATATCATATATTACAATTACATCTACATCGGTACATACTTCCATTTTCGGAGAAACAATCTGTACAGAATCCCATTCTGGATGTTTAATTAATGCATCAAGCATATGTTTATATGTTTGTGAGTAATTATTTATTGACAGTTTGTGATCGTCCGGATTATAAATAACTGCTAATTTCATAATTAATTTCCCTTTATCATCACTCCAAGAGTAGGTCCATAGCCCTGCCCACGATAGACATATTTATCATGTAATTTATGTTTTGTCCCATCATTATTAGTATCAAGATAACCAAATTTTTCCACAAATTCATTGTTATCTGTTATAAATTTATTTACTTTTAGACTATCAAATAATACCCTATCATCTTTTTTAACACCATATAAATTACGAAATAAATCGTGTATTCCAACTAACATTACATTATTATTTTTAAGACATTTTCTAGCTAAAGTAATTGCTGGTATTCCTTTAGGTCCGTCAATTAGTATAACAATGCGCTTATCTTTAAATACATCTATAATCTGTGGTAGTAATGTATTGCTGTCACCATTAATTATTGTTATATTATGAAAAATAGATGTTCTAATTATTGCTTCCATTTTTGTTTTTAAATCAATACTTATTATTGGAATTTCAGTAAAATATTTACCAAGTATAATAGTTGACCCACCATTACATATACCCGATTCTACTATCAAATCAACTTTAAAATAATCAGCTAGTGCACAAAAAGCAAACCCTTCACTATTAAGTATACCTTTTGATAATTTAATATTAGGCATTACTCTTCCATTAAATATTCCTATTCTCACACTAAATATGTCCCTTATATTTATAATATGTTGTCTAATCCTTGTTTTAATAATAC
>LAZR01002408.1_pt1 | contig 10901 bp, 12 predicted proteins | sample 329461 | NCBI WGS metagenome assembly LAZR01 (sample SAMN03002196, study PRJNA259156) | marine sediment metagenome | biome: sea floor; feature: Hydrothermal impacted sediments; material: marine sediment; isolation source: Loki non-amplified sample from Loki's castle hydrothermal vent sediment ...
CCTAAAATGAAAATACTATCTTTTTCTTCATTCAACTTAAATAAAATGTTTTGACAATCTGTTGAATATACGGTAAAATTGTGTAAAAAATAAGAAAAACTACTATTGATATCTAAAAACTTTGAAATAAAATATTGCGTACAATTCTCTCTTTCTTCTGTTCCAGGTATTCGAAATCCTATATCTAACTGATCCTGAATGTATATATACGCATTATCACCATTAAATTGCAGATCTATGGGATGATTCTGTATCTTAAGATTATCTGAGGATAGAAACAGAAACAGAATTGAGAAAGTAAAAATACTGGCAAATAGACTAAGAATTAGGATATTATATCTTTTTTTTATAAAAACTCACCTAAGAATAAAACCTACAATTTTAAGATTATCTTACTTGATGTAATAAGAAATTAAAAAATAAAATAATAATTTAGTTTTTAGGATGGTTCAAAACCTAAATCTATTCTTGTTTCTCCCCCTTCCAAATCAGTTTCTAAGAATTTTACATGTACAGGAGTATCAATTTTGATTGTTTCTGGTTTAGATTCATCAACACCAATTAATTGTCCTGAGATCATAGGTCCTTCATCAAGTTTTATAATTGAAAAGCAGTAAGGTTTTTTCATAGAATATCCTTTATCAACCATAAATTTTGTTCCTACACCAATGCAAGAAAAAGCAGCAAGTTTTCCTTTTCCAGACAATGTTACCCATTCCATATCTGCCTTATTACATTTGGTACATAATTTTCTCGGAGGAGCGTACAATTCGCCACAATTCTTACATTTCGAACCCACTAATTCCTTACTATTTATAAATTCTAAATAACTTTGAACTGTAAATTCTTTTTCAGACATCATTCAATCCACCTCTATTTTTGATATATTGTGACTACACATGTGCCACCAGAGCCGCCCAAGTTGTGTGTTAATGCTGTTTCAATTTCTTCTTTAACCTGTCTATTTCTTTCTGCTGATCTCCTCATCTGTTTAAAAATTTCTATTGCCATTGCTACCCCTGATGCACCTACTGGATGTCCTTTTGACTTTAAACCTCCAGACGTATTTATCGGTTTGGAACCATCTCTTTTAGTCTCACCTTCTCTTATAGCATCTACAGCTTTTCCTTTTTCAAAAAAGCCTAGATCTTCTATCGCTAATATCTCTGCTAATCCGCGATTAAGACTTTTTCTTTCTTAATCTTTGTGAAGCAATCATGAACTTCAGCGATTTGGATATCTTTAGGTCCTACACCTGCCATCTCATAGGCTTGTCGTGCAGCCTCTTTAGCAGCAACAAATGTGGTTAAGTCATCCCTGTCATGTAATGATAAAGAAGCACTTCCTTGACCTGTTCCAGTAACCCATATAGGATTATCCGTAAACTTTTTAGCAACTTCTCCTGCTGCTAAGAAAAGGCACGCTGCCCCGTCAGTAACTAAAGAACAATCAAATAATCTTAATGGAGATGCTATCATTGGATTTGCTGAGCTTTTAAGAAAATCAAGCTCATCTTTCCACTCTGGAACTTCTCTTCCTTGGTTTTCATATCTTTTTCTTTTACTTGCCATTATATCACTAATGCTTTGTTGCATTTGGGCATATGGATTTTCTTTACCATTTTCATGATTTTTAATACCAACTCTCATCAAATCTTCTGAGGTTGTTCCATATTTATGAAAGTGAGCAGAAGCAATCGAAGCATATAATCCTGGAAATGTCGCTCCTGAAGGGTATTCATATGTTATATCAGATGCAGCAGCTAAGGCATCAGTTACTACCGTGGTAGGTACTTCCGTCATACACTCTACTCCCCCAACACAAACAACATCATACATTCCTGAAGTAACACCAATAATCCCCTCCCGGAAAGCAATTCCACCACTAGCACATGCACCTTCAAATCTTGAAGAAGGTTTTGGAGATAATCCAACAATATTTGCTAACTGGGGTGCTAAATGTCCTTGATGATTAAACAAATCTGCGGAATAATTCCCGACATAAAGGGCCTCAACATCTTTAGGTTCAATTCCATTATCTACGGATTCTACTGCATTTAACCACGCATCAACCCAGAGATCTGGATTTCTTTTTACTGGAAAATGTTGACCAAATTTACTCATACCCGCTCCAACTATTGCAACTTTTCGCGTTAATTTTCCCATAATTTCACCTTAATTTCTAATTATATTGTTTAATAATTAAAGAATCAACAAATTGAATTATCGAAGAATTATATTTGTTATTATTTTAGTAAAAAGTTAAAAATATTAGTGAAATATTTGGTGATTGAAGCCAAAAAAGGAGATTTATTCTTTTTCCTACAGCTTATCATTAAACTGTATTTACATTGTATTGTTTTTTCTTCATTCGTTATCTTTTCAAACCATTCTTATTTGAAATATAAAGTAGAAAAGTATAAAAAGTAGAAAATTCTAATTAATGATATGGCAAATGTAAAATTAAATAATAAAAGCCTATTAGAAAAATTACAAGCAGAAATCACTCTTAAATTGGGAAAAAAAATGTCTCAACAAGATGTTCTAGATAAGAGCATTGAATTTGTCTATAAACGGCTTGATGATTTTATATCAGAACATATCGATCATCCACCAATCACAGAAGAACTAATTAAGAGAATAAAAGAAACTGCAATTGACGTACCTTTAGAGCATCCAGAAAAGTCTGATGACGAATTAATATATGGATTATGACAGAAAAAGTATTAATTGGAAAAACTATGACAATTATAATTGATTCAAATTATCTTTTTGCTTTAAAATCTAAGAAAGATAAAAAACATCAAAGATCAATAGAATTAATGAAAGAACTTAAAGAAAATTATAGTAAACCAATAATTACAAATAATTTAGTTATAAGCGAACTTCTAACATTGGTTAATTCACGATTTAAAGGAAAAGTATATTATTTAGATGAATATTGTAAATTAATTTGGGGTGATGATAATTTTTTTAAGATTGTTCAATTATTACCTGAACAATATAAAGAAGGTTATGAGATATTAAAGAAATTTACAACCCCTAAACGATTATTAAGTTTTGTGGATGCTTCTTTAATATTTTTAAATAAAATTGTCAATGCTAAGGCAATACTATCTTTTGATAATCATTTCGACGGGATTGTTTCACGTTTATATTAAGAAATTTTAAAAAATCTTCTGGCTTTTTTTTAATAAATTCTAATATTTCTTCCAATTAGCTAAAACTGAAAAATTGTATTTGTCATTATTTTATTAAAAATTAGTTTTTAATTATTTCCAATCTTTAATAACAGTTTCAGAGGGTTCAACGAGACAAACTCTTTGCAAGATTTTTAAAGTTGCTTCATGTAATTTTAGTTTAGGCGAAGAAACACAATTTCCTATAACTACAGTATAAAAACCTCTATTACATGAATCTCGAGCGCTTGAAGCGATGCCCATTTCAGTTGATATACCAGTGAATAGAATTGTTTTTATCCCTCTATTTCTCATCATATTTTCAAAATTTGTACCAATAAATATACTTGTTGTATGTTTATTTAAAACCACATCAGATTCTAAGGGACATACATCCTTATGTATTTCTGATTCAGGGCTCCCCGGTATTAGAAAACGTGGTAATTTATCTGGATCCTTTACTCCAAACCGTTTCATGAGCATAAAAATTCTAAATGTTGATTCATATTTTCTCGGCAATGGCGTAATTTTAGAATAAATTATAGGCACGTTATTATTTCTTGCGATATTTATTAAAGATTTTAAATTATTAAGGAAAGTTTCCTTATTAAAAATAAGATTTACCAATAGGTTTTGTACATCCCAAACTACTAGAGCTGTATGACTCGGATCAACAATTTCATTTAAATTTAAATAAATCATGTTATTCAATTTATTTGGTTTATAAAAAATATTCCCTTTTTAATGCTTGGTTTGATGTTACATTGATATAAAAGAAAATATAAAAAAAAATTTAGAAGTACTAAAGAAAAAATTAAGAAATGAAAAAAAAAAGATTTAATGAAATGTGACATGATTTCCAAAGGTAATCCATATACCTAAAGTTGAAAACCATGTTTAACTTAGAAAAATATTTGAGGTAACATATTCGTTTTCACATTAATTTAAAGAACTTTTAAAACAAAATATTGAAGCTAATATTGTATTAGTTTTAATGTGAAATTAAAAAAAAAAAAGAAATTTTGTTTTACCTTATTTTTTAGAAACAACTTCGTCTAAATGATGTACCATCATTTTAGAGGAATTTGCATTTTTGATTTCTAACCTTTTTTTGTTTAACTTATCGTCAATTCCAGCAATTTTTTTTACCATGGTTTTCCGAGCTTCAATGTCATATTGGGTTGTAATAGCTATTTGTTCCATAACTGGGCTCCCACCCCCATGGTAGGATCCATAGAGATGGATTCCTCCAGTTGCAGAACAAGATACATCTCCAATATACCGCCATAATTGTGCAGCATTTTCAGGCGCAATCTTTGGGTTTCGAGTAATATATTTATTGAGTTTATCTTTCAATTTGGGATTAACAAAATCCCTTTCATGTGGAAATGTAGCTGGAATACCACCACAAATATCCGTTATAATCTCAGCTTCACGATATACAGCTTCTCCACTCAAACACCTTCCAACATTGCAATAAATTGAGTTCGGAATATAGCTTCCCGGACCGTATGGTATAAAACCCATACCAGGCATGAATACTTCTGGTTTTCCTAAATCAGAAGCAGTGTATCCCGCAGCATAGCCAAGTTCTGTAACTAAGATTAATTGGGCTAATTTATGCCTTACATGTGAGGCCTTTGCAATATTGTTATATTCTGCAGCCAAAGCAGCTGTTCCCGTCGTTATATCACCAATTGCTGGTTTGCATCCCGAGTAACTATGTCGATGAAAGAGACCAAATAATAATGCAAGGACACCCCCATGCTGGTATTCACCGCATAAAAAGACTCTTTCCCAAGGTACAAACACATCGTCAAAAATTATATACGAATCCGTAGCTCCTGGTGTAAAACCACGTGGAAAATGTTCTCTATCACGTAAATTATGAATAGTAACCACTTGAGTAACTCCCTCATAATCTCCTGGTAGTGCGAATGCAACAGCATAATCTTTATCTTCAGGTCTTAATGCTCTTGTCGGGATAACTAATAGTTCGTCAGAGACGGAAGCCTCCGAGATATGCAGTTTACAGCCACGGACTATAATTCCATCTTTCTTCTTTTCGACAACATGGACATACATATCAGGATCTGCTTGATCAGCAGGACGTTTAATTCGATCACCTTTTACATCAGTTTGAGCGCCAGCTGCAACTAAATCTTCCTGTTGAAATCTTAACAGCCATTTTTTAAAATTTTCATGGTAATGAGATTCTCCATTATTTAGTTTATCAGCCTCATATGAAACATTGTATATTGCATTCGTTGCATCGCAACCCATGCATCGTTGAATGCATCCACCAACTTTTTGACATAATTTGCGCGTCATATCTTGCTTTTTATGAAGGTCATCAGTACTATGATGAACATGCGTAAATCGATTAATAATTTCACCCGTAAGATGAGATTTTACTTGGACTAAATCTCTGTATTCAGGGTCGTCAAATGCATCGAAGGTAGTTCCAATCGTGTTTAGACAAGGCATTTGGAGGTCATCTAAACGATCAAGTTCTTTGCCATCATAATAAAGATTAGATTTCATTCTACCTAAATCTTTCATGTACTGTTCTTTTGTTCTTACCATTTCTAATCAATTTTTTAGATTGTTTTTTTTGGTTTAATTTTTTAATTATAACTAAATTTGTATAATCTTATTTAAAGAAGTTTTAAAAATTGATCTTTTGTTCTCATTTTAAATACTTCAATTAATTATAGATATTTTTTATTTTCAATTAATATTTATTTTATAAATTTTATAATATTAACGGTGTAGAAATACTTGTCATCCAAATAAATATGCTTAATCTTGAAAGTATTTAAATAAATACCAAATTTCTATAAAAATGAGAGAGAAGGAAATAATAAGAGGAGCTAAATAATGAACATTTTCCATAAGAAATCCTCCAATATATCCTGTTGGAATAAAACCAATACCCCTTATAAATCCAACAATCCCATATGATTCGGCTTTTCTAGTTTCATCTAAATCTGTTAAAGAGATCTGTTCGGAAGGAATGAATGTGCATACACTCATTGCAAATGGAATATGACTAATGATTAACCCAGGTAACAGAAATGCTTCAAATCCACCTGCCCAAACGAAGAAAGCTATGATATTTATAGAAAAAAAAGCTAAACCAAAATATTGACTTAAAATGAGAGATTTCTTCTTACCAATTTTATCAGCTAGATGTCCTCCAGGAATTTGAAAAATCATATTGGATGCATTAAATACTATAGTTATTATTGCAAGTTCTTCTCGAGTAATATTATAAAAATCTCTTAAGCCAGCACTATAAATTGACAATCCAATACTATATACGAATATATCTAATGTAAAAAAAATTAAAATAGCTTTACTCTTTGGTGTTTTCATCATTTTTTGCCACATGCTTTGGACTGATTCATTAGATTTCTTCAGCTTTATTCTCTGATTACTGTATGGTTTAGATTTTTCGTAAATAAAGAAAATTATTATCATTGCTTCAATTATTAGGAGTCCAATAAATATTTGAAAGAAAAAGCGTGTATCAAAAGTCTTACCAATTAAAACCAAAAAGGACCCCAATATTGTTCCTCCAAAAAAAGAAAAAAGCATTAATCCATATAATAAACCCTTTTTTTTATCACTATTTTCTGCAACCGAGATATTTATATTGAACGTGTGCATTGCCACTCCAAAAAAGTAGAAAATGATTCCTACAACTAGAAGAGATAAATTATTTGATTCTGAGAAAATTAAAAAAGCGAGCCCTATTAAATAGAGTAAAATACCGCATAGAATAACTTTTTTTCTGCCTATTCGGTCAGATAGCCTCCCGATAACGGGTAAAGGTAAAAACTGAACAATTCCACCTATAGTTACAATAATCCCTGTGAATAGTATTGAGCTAGTGAGATCTAATACAAATGGTTGATAGACAACGTTAAACATCCCAATTCCTATTCCGTATAGGAGATTACAAAGATTTAATACCCATAGGTTTCTGCGTTTTATTTTTTCTGATATCCCAGAATTTCCATTGTTTTTCATAACTTATTCTGTCATTTAAATGGTGTAATCTTTAATATTCAATTCCGTACCGAGCAGTTATACCACTTGATGAATAATAATGTTTAATCATCTTCATTTCTGTTAAAAGATCGGCTCTTTCTTTCAATTTTGGGTGCATCTTCTGGCCACCAGTTAGGATTATTTCGACTTTCTCTGGCTTTTTATCAAGTATTTTCAATACATCCTCCACGTCTACAATTGCCATTTCAATAGCGACACCTACTTCATCTAATATAACAATATCATATTCATCACTCGTAATGATTTCTTCTGCAAATGTTAAGGCTTTTTTCCCCTCTTCGAAATCTATCTGACGGGGAATCTCTATTAAATCTATTGTCCCAAACTGCCGAATTTCAAAATTAGGAATATTCTTTATTGCGTCTACTTCACCATACATTGTATTTCCTTTCATAAACTGAATTAAGAATACCTTAAATCCATGTCCTGTGGCTCTAAATCCTTGTCCCAACGCTGCGGTGGTTTTACCCTTGCCTCTTCCATAGTAACATTGCACTAATCCAATTTTTAATCTTTGTCGTGTAATAAAAATCACATCCTTAAATTATATTATAGTTAATTTTTATTTCTAAATAAAAAAAATCTTTATGAAAATATAGCAAATATCATCATAAATGTTGTTTAAATTATTCAAATTTATTAAATTATGTTAGACAATTTACTATTATTTTTTAATAATTATGATATTATGATATAATAATGTTTAAATATTTAGTCTCTCATTTATTTAATAATAATATATTTATTAACAGATAAAATGAATGTGTCTGAAGATCTTATAAATTTTTTCAAGGTATTAGGAGAATCTACAAGATTAAATATCTTAAATTTTATTAAAGATGAAGAAAAATCATCTCAAGAAATTCAGAAAGCTTTAAATAAAAGCCAGTCAATAATCTCCCAAAGATTAAAGAACCTTATTGAGGCAGATATCATAGTTGTTAGGCGAAAACAGAATAAGAAATATTATAAGGTAAAATACTCTCAAATATTAGAAATCATTACTAGAACAGAAGATTTAATCTCACTAAAGAATAAAGCAAAAATAGATAAATTAACTGATAGTGACATTTTAGACACATTGTTTTAAAAATTCTAATTAGGATATGATTAAGAATGTCTTTAGAGAAAGTAAAGATTTTAATTTTGGGATTAAAGAGTAGCGGAAAAACATCGATAGTCTACAGTTTACAAAAAAAAATCAATTTATTAAATTTTGTTAATTTAAAGCCTACACGAGGTATCAATAAAATCGATTTTGAAGAAGGTGATACTAAATTTTATATTTGGGACTTTGGTGGTCAAGAAAGTTACCGGAAAGATTATCTTGAAAGAATGGATCGTTATTTCAACGAAGCTAAGAAATTTATTTATGTTATAGATATTCAAGAACAAGAACTCTACGACAACTCATTAGGATTTCTTGAAGATATCATCTTAATTCTAAAGAATAAAGAACTCTATGTGAGTATTTCGATCTTCTTACATAAATATGACCCAGACTTAGAGATTGAAGAAGAGATACCAATAAATCTGGTTAAAAAAATAGAAGCTTTAATACCAAAAGAATTTAAATATAAGATTTTTAAAACAAGCATTTACACAGTTTTTCGAAAATTGCCTTTTTCCTAAAAATTAAATGAATGAAAACATGATTTACAAAAGATTTTTATCTTAAAACATATAAGCTGAATTTTTCAGCCAATCTAAAATTTGCTAAAATAACTTTTCTTTCCCACTTCCCTTTCCTAAAGATTTAAAAGTTTGTTTGCATAATTTTTGTCCAGTTTTTTTCTACGTCTTGCGATTTACAAAAGTTTAAAATTTCTAGGGTTACTATGAATTTGAATTTGAATTTGATATAGTGAAATGAATAGTTTACTGTATTAGTGTTTAAGAAAAACTGTTAGATTGTAATAGTAGGGGATAAGGATTTGAGAGTTTTAATTCTTTCTTATTTTGATGACTGGGAAGGTCCAAAAATATTTTTACAACACCCAGAAACTAAATATCATGAAGAGTTAAAACAAATTCCTCAGTTAATGAATCTTTATGATAAAGGATTTTTTACTCATTCAATAAAAGGATTTACTAGTGCAAACCTAATTTTTGATGTACCGAGCAATTATATTAGAGGTGGAAATGAATTACTCCAAATAACAGTTCTTTTAAAAGACGAATTTATTAATACCGATCTTTCGAAAGAACTTCTTAAATGGTTTGTGGATCAAGTAAATGATATTGATGAAGTATATAAAGCATTTTACCCTGAGTCAGATGAAAAAACGGAGAGTAAAGATAAATTTGTTATTCCCTTTTACGCTAATTCTTCTAAGGAAAAAAAGGGTAGTAGAGGTAAATTAGCACAAGTTCAAGATATATTTTTTAATGTTTTCTATAATTTACCCAAAGAAAGCATTACAATCAGACGAACAGACTCAAAAATTTTTATATTTGGGCTTTCTAAAGTAGGAAAAACAACGATTATAAAAGTTATTCAATGTCATCAAAATAAAAGCACAATTCCCACTTTCAATGTGGATATTTCACAAATACTATTTAATAATATTTCTTTAATAACGTATGATGCTCCTGGGCAAACAAAATTCCAAGATTTTTGGAAACCTTATTTAAAAAATTTGAACGGATTAGTTTTTGTACTTGATATTACAGACCAATCTACTTTTCCTCAAGCTCGTGAAATTTTGCACAGTATTGCAAATAAACCAAACCTTAGAAACCTACCTTTATTGATAATTTATAATAAGATCGATTTAATGACTCCTAATGTCGAAAAAATCAATGATGCACTAGGTATTGATGATCTTGGGGAGAGAGTTTGTAAATATTTTTTAACTAGTGCTTTAACAAATGAAGGAGTAGTAAACGCATTCACTTGGTTAACAAAGAATGTTTTAGGTCAAAGATTTTTACCTGTTGATGAAGGTTTAGGAATAATTTTTTCACGTTGGGATGAAATTATTGGACTTAAAATTCTTACAACATATCCGGAGAGTATTGTTGATGATCCTGAAAGATTTGAGATAGGTAAGGAGAAACCTGACAATGGGTGACATTATACTTAATTTAGGGCCATTTAATCCTTGTTGTGAATATCTCAGAGAGGACTCGGTTTCTGAATATCCAACAGATTTTTATGATTGCGGCGGTAAGGTTCATTATTATTCTAATAAACTGGAAGTTGAATCTGTGGATATCGGCGATGTTACCACGGTTCCCACTTTCTTGTTGTGTGTTCATGTAGATGGGGTATCTGATAAGGATCGTATTGAGGTTATAAGAAGGGTAGAGTTAAAGATTCTGGAAATGATTTACTGTTTGACGCTGGCTATTGATGGGCCGGTACATCATGATAAGATTATAATACCGATAAGAACTATTGATATTGTTGAAGTTGATGGTCGTCTAAGAGTTATCGTAGAAATTGGTATTGCTATTTTTGTTTAAGGGAAATTCCGTACGTTGCGGGATCTCGGGGTATTTTTAAAGGAGAAGAGAAATGAAGAATCTGTGTGTAGCTTTACTGGGGTTTGTTTTGGTTGCGGGTTGTACAAGTCGGACGAGGATTGTTGCAGGTCCGGTACAGGTGGCTGGTGAGGTACGGGTCTTTGAGACTCCTCAGGCA
>LAZR01002409.1_pt1 | contig 10898 bp, 9 predicted proteins | sample 329461 | NCBI WGS metagenome assembly LAZR01 (sample SAMN03002196, study PRJNA259156) | marine sediment metagenome | biome: sea floor; feature: Hydrothermal impacted sediments; material: marine sediment; isolation source: Loki non-amplified sample from Loki's castle hydrothermal vent sediment ...
TAGAGGATTTGTATATCTTTTTCAATTATTATATGTTCGACTTTTTAACTGATGAGGAGATATCAATACTTTTCGATATCACTAACAAAGAAAGGTTTCAATGAATAATTGTTCTATCTTTCTTTAAGGTCTAGCAATTATTATTTTTTAAGATTAAGAAATCTAGCTGTAGCGTTTGACCAGCAGGCTAACATCGCAGAAATTATAATTTTAATACATTGTTTATTCTCTAGAATTGTCATTATATTTTTTGACAGATTATTATTTGAGCATAAGAACCATCCGTAAATGGATCTTTTTGATGGTTATCATATTTGTGGAGTACTTTAAAGCCATTATAATGCATTAATTCATCCATCTCCTGGGGGAAAACCATCCGACAATGTACTACTCTTTTAAATTCCTTTTTTCCAATCTTAAATTTATATGTCAATTTGTTGATTTGGGTTGTAATTTCATAAGCATTACTCTCAAATACTTCGACTAATTCACCGCTATAGGGATCAGGGAAGGTTGTATAATTACGGATTTCAGATGATTCCTTAATTAAAACTCTTAAGAGAGGATTAAAAGTATCTATTATGAACACACCCTCCTCTGAAAGATGTTTTTTAACTGATTTAAAACAATTTTCAATATCAACTCGAGTCAGTAAGTGTGAAAACGTGTTGAAAGCAATGAAAATAAGATCAAAAGTTTTATCTAGCTTAAAGTTAGTCATATCCCCTTCAATCCACGGTATCTTTAGTGATTCATTGTTTGACTTATTTATCGCTTGGTCTATCAAGCTTACTTCTAATTCAAGACCTGAGATCGAAAAGCCCGCTCTTGCAATAGGAATAGTTAGCCGACCTGTTCCTGATCCTAACTCTAAGATTTCTCCGCCATAGATTTGGGCAATCTCAAGATAAAAATTCATATCATGATATTGGTCCAAACTGCTAACAATCGCGTCGTAATACCGGCCATCGAAATATAAAGAATTTTCGTGTGTCATACCAAATAGCAAAGAACCATCTAATATGAACTGGTTATGTTTGGAAATTTTAGTAAATTATTCCAAAGTTTTCACAAAACATATTTGTTATTTATTAAGTCTAAGAAATTCCTCACGAGTCATACCTATATCTTTCAAAATCTTAGTTAACAGACCTCTTCCAATTTTTTCTCCTTTATGATAAGGTATAACAGTTGTCCGCCCCACTGAATTTCGAAAAAATTTATGAGACCCTTTTTGCCTAATCTCTTCAAATCCTTGCTTTTTAATTATTCTGATTAATTTATCTGGAGCTATTGGATTAAGTTTCTTCAAAGGAAACCTCTACTTTTTGAAAACCTATAAATTTAATCGCCTTATTTACTCTTTCCTTATCCACTTCAAGATATAGTTCAATGGCTTCAATTATTCTGACATTTAATTCATCTAAAGATTTTGCTTGTGTGTGACAACCAGGTAATTCCGGAACACTGGCAATATAATAATCATCTTCATCCTGTTCTATAACAATATTAAATTCTTTTTTCATTAGGTTCCCCATAATTTAATAACTAACCCAAAAATAAATCTATCTTAATCACCTAATGGTTTACTATCTTAATATTTTTAATTGCTAAATCAATTTAATTTGGTAGTTTTTAATACTTATGATAATGGTTTTTAATCAAAAAATTATTTAAGTAAATTTCTCTAATATAACTCAACGTCTATCGATAGTTTAGATCACTACTCAAAATAATTTTTATATTTTCATTAAATATTAATTCATTAGTAAAACGCTGAGGAAATTAACTGAATATGATATTATCTTTTCCTAATATGGGAAGTAACAGAGTCGCATTCAAAAGTTTATTTGAGCAACTCGGTATTCAAGTCGTCTTCCCTGATCCAACTAATCGTGAAGCGATTAAGACGTAAATTAGGTGAAATGCAAATGCGAAGAGAATGCAAGCTGGAAAAAAGAAAGCGAAAAGAGGCGTGCAATAATCCTTTCGTGCAATAATCCAACCCTGTGTTTGACATGAGCGAAGAAAAACTAGCAATACATAAAAGAAAAGTAGAAACGATCTCTGAAATGGTTAGAAATGCGTACGATAACGCGAAGCCGGGGGAATATTTCTCTCTAAAAAAGGCGAGCGTTTCCCACATGGCTCCACAGCCGGATAACCCGGTCTATAGTGATAAGCCGATAGACGTGAGGTCACTTACAGACATTATTGAGATAAACATGGACACAAGGACGTGTATTGCAGAAGCAGGGATTACTTTTGTTAGGCTTGCAAGAGAAACCTTAAAGTATGGGCTCGTACCGCGATGTGTTTCCGAGCTCAAGGGAATCACGATAGGCGGGGCAGTAGCAGGATGTTCAGTTGAATCCATGTCTTTCAAGTATGGGGGATTTTTCGATTCCTGTGAAGAAATAGAGATTGTGACAGGAACAGGTGACATAATGTTATGCACGAAAAGTGATAACCATGAAATATTCGAGATGCTGCACGGGAGTTTCGGCACGATTGCAATCATCACGCTCCTGAAGTTCAGGCTCGTTCCAGCAAAAGAGTGCGTCCGCATCGATTACATCCGTTACGACACTTTTAGTGAATACATGGAAGCTATCAAGCAACACTACGAAAAGCAGGATATTGAAATGATGGACGGGCTTATCTTCTCCGAGAATATGAACGTACTCTGCGTTGCCAGCTTCGTTGATGAGGAGGAAGCTCCTTACAAGAGTAAATATTTCTACGATATTTATTACAAAAGTGCGATGAAAAAAAAGCGAGACTTCCTCTTCACCATAGATTATTTTTTCAGGTATGATGCAGATTGTCACTGGTCGATACGGAATGTTGCTGGAGGAATTTTTGAGAATAAAGTAGTCCGGTGGTTAGTAGGGCCCTTTATACTTGGATCGACAAATATTCTTAAGATCAGCGAACGATTGCCATTTTTAACTAAGAAGGGGGGAGAACCGGACGTGATTATTGATGTTTTCATACCCATCACTCACGCGGAAGAATTTTTCAATTGGTACCTGGAGTTATTTGATTACTTCCCGGTTTGGATCGTCCCTTACCGCATGCAAAAAAACAAACTAGATGGGTACAAGTTCTACCCGTGGCTCAATCAAGACATGATCGCTCCCATCGAGGATGAGCTATTCATAGATTTTGCCATCTACGGATTCGAGCAAAAAAGAAAGGGATTTAACTTCTATAAAGCACTAGAAGAAAAGGTTCATGAGCTCAGGGGAATGAAAACCCTGATAACTCACAATTTCTACGAGGAAGACTTGTTCTGGAAGGTATATAACAAGAAATTTTATGATAAAGTGAAAGAACGAACGGATCCCAAGAACCTATTTCGAAACTTGTACGAAAAGACAAATTATAAGAAAAAGACTGAAAAGACGAAAAAACTGAAGGTAGGTATACCACGTTCCCTGTATTTCTACAAGTATTTTCCATTATGGGAAGGAATGCTTACAAGTCTTGGTTGCGAAGTTATTGTGAGTCCAAAAACAAACAAAGAAATTCTTACCAACGGATCTAATCAATCTGCAACCGATTTATGCATTCCAGTCAAGATTCATTATGGTCATGTGAATTATTTATCGAGAAATCACCCCGATCTAGATTTTATATTTGTTCCAAGACTCATTAGTAGTAGTAAAGATCATTATTATTGTCCGAAATTCCTGATCCTTCCAGATGTCACTCAACACTCAGCAGTTTCTAATATTCCCGTTATTGAATGGATTTTTAATGCCAGGGAACATTCAATGATGAAATCAGCAATAGATTTTGGAAAAACATTAGATAAATCAAAAGAAGAATCAAAACTTGCGTATGAGAATGGATATAAAAAACTTGAAGAATTCCATGAGTTGATTGAGGATGGAATTCTTGTTCCTGATGCACTTTACAAGATGTATCCTTTTGAAAAATATCCAAATTATAAGTTTAAGAAAAGATTTCAACCTAAACTTAACAAAGATTATGAAAATTATCCACTTTCATTAATGGTTCTTGGTCATCCATACAATACTTATGAATCAATTATTAATCATGGATTAATGGATATTCTCAAATCCAATTTTGTTGATGTTGTAACTGTCGAAAATGCTCCAAAGGAAATCTTCTCAAGAAGGGTTGAAATTGATGATAATCTTTGCAATTTCTGGGATAATGAAGATGAATTGATGCAATTATCTGATTATGTTATCCATAATGAAGAGATTGATGGGGGAATTTTCTTAATTTCTTTTGCATGTGGTCCTGATTCTTTAATTCAAGAATTGGTAATGCAGGATTTTGACATGAAAGAAAAGCCTTATATTGATCTCACATTAGATGAACACACTGGAGAATCTCAAATAACTACAAGAGTAGAATCTTTTGTCGAAATGATAAGGAGGAAGAAATACAAATGAATGAACCAGAATTTATCAAGAATATTCTTTCAGATGATGTGGATGACAAGTTATATCTAGGAATCGATGTTGGAAGTGTCTCCACGAAATGTGCAATAATTAGTGAGAGAAATGAATTATTGTATGCTACCTGGACCAGAAATGATGGTTCTCCCATTGTTTCTACACAAGAAAATCTAAAATACATGGAAGAAATCCTTCCCGATAACATCGAAAAAAATATTTGTGGTGTTGGGACAACAGGTTCTGCCAGGTATTTAATAAAAGCTCTTATCGGTGCAGATATAGCAAAACCTGAAATAATTGCTCATGCAATTGGAGCTTCAACTTATACCCCTGACGTGAGAACAATTCTTGAAATCGGGGGACAGGACAGCAAAGTTATATTGATGAAAAATGGCATAGTAACAGATTTTAACATGAACAGTGTTTGTGCTGCCGGAACTGGTTCTTTTCTAGATCACCAAGCAACTCGGATCAAGGTTCCAATTGAAGAATTTGGGGATTATGCTCTTCGGGCAGAAGAGGAGGTTTCAATCGCAGGACGATGCACAGTTTTTGCCGAATCTGATATGATCAGTAAACAACAAGAAGGATATTCTAAAGAATCAATTATCAAGGGATTGTGTAAAGCTCTTGTTAGAAACTACTTGAATAATGTTTGCAAGGGTAAAAAAATGAATCCTCCCTTCGTATTCCAGGGAGGAGTTGCAGCAAATTCCGGAATAAAAAATGCTTTTGAAGAAGAATTGGGTTATGAAGTCATTGTTCATGAGAACTATTACGTGATGGGAGCATTTGGTTCAGCCATTTTGGCAAAGGAACATGTAAATGGACAGATATCTTCTTTTCATGGCCTAAAAGTTAGTGAAATGAACTTAGCTCCAGGTTCATTTGGCTGTCCTGATTGTGCAAATAGATGTACAGTTAAATACCTTGTCAGGCAAGAAGATAAAAGTAGAGTAACTGGAAGAGAAAAGAATGATACGATATTTGCACGATGGAATAGTAGGTGCGGTAAATGGTAAATGTTAGAGTTTCATTTTCACGAATGGGTTGGAGCTATATTTTTTTCAAAGGTTTATTCCATGATCTTCCTGGTATTGAAGTTGTTGATCCCCCTCTAGTAAACACTGAAATCGTTAGTGAAGGAGTCAAAGTTTCTCCTGAATTCGTTTGTTTTCCATTTAAAGTCATTCTTGGTGAAATGATAAACCTGTATCGTAATTATGATGTTAAAGATTTTATGATGATTGCTGACTACGGCCCTTGTAGAGCAGGAATGTATGGTGTTGTCCAGAAAAGAATCCTGAAAAACATGGGATTCAACGATGTTAGAATGTTTTATCTGCGTCAAGATGATTTCCGAAATCTTGAATGGCTAAGGGTATTTCGTGATTTAGAAAAAAGAACAGGAAGAAAATTTGAGGACTATAAAATTTTAAGAAACACACTCTTGTTCTTGATCAAAGCATACTATGTTGAAAGAATAACCCATATTGAAGGACTTGTTAGATGTCGAGAAAAAAACAAAGCAATGACTACCAAAGTAGTTCATACTTTGATGAATTTACTTGATAACGAAAATAATTTGATGAAATTATCTAATTTTGATAGAACGATAGATGAAAATTTTCGCAAGATTCCTATTGACAAGGAAATGGAACCTTTGAGAGTTTGTTATACTGGGGAAATCCAAGTCATGTTGGAGAAATGGGTTAATTATGATCTGATGGGAGAATTAGGCGTCATGGGTATCGAGGTTCACAAGCAGTATGATGTCTTTGATTGGGTTATGTATAAACTTGACGCCAGCAAACGAAGAAGACGGCTTGCACATTTGGCTCATCCTTACATTCCAATGGATTTTGGTGGAGAAGCAGTATGGAACATGGGTAGTTATCTTGAGTCTCAAGAAAAAGGATTTGATGGTTTTGTCCAAATATTTCCATTTACTTGCATGCCTGAAATATCCCTCATGGGTATGTTAGAAGCTGAAAAAAACATGGACAAGTTTTACATGCCCCACATTCATTTTAGTCTTGATGGAAGTTCTGGTTTTGAAGGACTTAGAACAAGAATCGAAGCATTTCATGATCTAATGGTTGGCAACAAGAAAAATAATCCCTTGTTTAGAGATGTCAAGTATGTGGTCCCAGATGAAATAAAAAATATATATTTTAAGCCGAAATCCAATTTTGAATATTTCGTGTCTAGTATTGAAAAACCAATGTCAATAGTTTTAACAATGCTGAATCCATCAAAGAAATTAGATGTAGGATTCACCGTTAAGAACGGACTCGAGTTTTTTTCAAGAAATTCGTTTTTTGGTATCGGATCTCTTTTTAACCTTTGAGAGGCTATTTTGTTATGAAAGTTTCTTTTCCAAATATGGGCAATTCGTGGCCGGCGTTCAAATTAATAAGAAAATCATACTTTTGATATTTGGATTGTAATAGGTATATTTTTATTTTTTGGTTTGTTATTTAAACAATAGTTTATTTAAATAAACGTTGACTTTAACCATTCAATAGTGAAATAATAATTATTACGTTGAGGAAATTAAACAAGGATGCTTCTATCTTTTCCTAATATGGGACCTAATTGGGTCGCCTTTAAAACATTGTTTGAACAGCTTGGTATAGAGGTTGTACTCCCAGATCCAACTAATCGTGAAGCTATTAAAATTGGAGTAAAACATAGCCCTGAGTTTGTTTGCTTTCCATTTAAGGCTACCTTGGGTGATTTTGTAAGTGCTATAAAAAAAGGAGCAGACACTTTAGTTATGGCCATCGATTGTGGGCCTTGCCGCTTTGGATTTTATCATGCGGTTCAAGAACGTTTATTACATGATATGGGGTATAAGAACATAAAGTTAATTCCTTTAGATCAAGCTGATTTGCTCGAGTTTAAGTGGGTAAAGACTCTACAAGAAGTTAGTGGAAAGCGTGATTTATTTGCTTATTCAAAGTTCGTAAAAGCCATTATTTTCTTCTTAAAAAAAGCGAAGCTACTTCATGATTTACAGACAGCTGAAGGGTTATTCCGAGCTTACGAACGCAATCAAGGAGATACAACTGACGTTTTTAAAAGCGTAGTAAATAAACTTGATCAAGCAAATACTCTTAAAGAGCTAAGAAGTTTTAAAAATGTAATTAAAGAAGATTTTAATAACATTGATGTGGATCGGACACGAACCCCTTTACGAGTTGCGATTTTTGGGGAAATTCATATAAGTTTAGAACCATTTGTTAATGTAGATATTAGACGTAAGCTAGGAGAAATGGGCTGTGAAATCCATCAAAATTTAAGTTTATGGGATTGGGTTTCACATAAATTCCATTTGAATTTTCATCGAAAATGGTTAGAACACTTGTCTCATCCTTATGTTCCTATGGATATTGGGGGGGAATGTATATGGGTTTTAGGAGAGTATATTGACCGGGCTAAGAGTGGTTTTGATGGTAGCTGCCACATTTACCCATTTACCTGTATGCCCGAGGTCACAGCTCGAACGATTATAACAAATAAACTAAAGGGTATGTACGATCTCCCGATTATTTATTTCTCTTTTGATGACCAATCTGGGACGGAGGGCATGCGGACCCGTCTCGAGGCGTTTGTAGACTTAATGGACTCAAGACGAAAGCATAAACTAGGAAAAGAAAACATCTCGTTTGAAGATGATAAAAAAAGTTTTTATAGATCAAATGGATCACATTTTTTTCATGAGTGTGTTAAATTAATTCAGATATAGTAGGAATAGAAATATGGTTCAAGTTTCAGATAAAGTTGTTAAAGATGACGGAAAGTTAGATGGTTTTCTCGGGATAGACATCGGAAGTGTAACCTGCAAGTTTGTATTAATGGATCTAGAAGGTAATCTACTAACTAGTGTCTTTCTACGTAATAGAGGTTCACCCATAAAATCTGCTAAGGCAGGTATGGAAGGTCTAAGAGCAAAAATTGAGGAAAGTGAGGAACTGCAAGAATATGAAATACGGTGTTGTGGTACTACTGGTTCCGCAAGATATTTAACAAAAGCCATTGTTGGTGGCGATCTTGCGAAAACTGAGATAATTGCTCACGCTGTAGCAACGCAATCTTTGTATCCAGATGTAAGAACAATCTTAGAAATTGGAGGACAAGATTCCAAAATTATAATTCTTCGAGATGGGATTATCGTGGATTTTGCGATGAATTCAATTTGTGCAGCAGGTACGGGTTCATTTCTGGATCATCAAGCTTCAAGGCTTGGAATACCCATCGAGGAATTTGGGAGTTATGCGATAAAATCTAAAAATCCAGTAAGTATTGCTGGAAGATGTACTGTATTTGCAGAATCGGATATGATACATAAGCAAAATGCGGGTTATACTAAGGAAGATATCATAGCAGGTTTGTGTGATTCATTAGTCCGAAATTACATGAATAACATAGCAAAGGGGAAAGAATTAGCAGAACCTATAGCCTTTCAAGGTGGAGTATCTTACAATCAAGGAATTGTAAAAGCTTTTGAAAGAAATCTGGAATGTGAAATTATCGTCCCGAAATATAACGTTTTAATGGGTGCCTTAGGAATGGCAATCCTAGTGAGAGACTATTATTTAGATAATCCTACCGAAACTATGTTTCGAGGACTCAATGTGGGGGATCTTGAATTTAAAACCTCAGCATTTTTGTGTGGAGATTGTCCAAACAACTGTACTATTGTTCAAGTTAAAATGCCCGATAATGAGAATAAAGTTATTGCCCGTTGGGGTTCTAGGTGCGGGAAATGGGATGTGTTTTAAAGACGGGGAAGCTAACCAATACCAGAATTAGGAGGAAGAAGTCGCCCAGACCCATCCTTGTGAATAAAATCTGCGTTCCTGCCTTTTGTTCTTTCTCATTATGGATGTTTTCTAAAATGAAACTAAGCAACAAATAAATTTAAGACTCTACAAATTAGTCATAATGATCTAAACTTTTAAAAATTTAAGATTGGATTTTGTAAACCAATCCTCTCCTAATTTGGTATATTATCCCAGGTCCAAGATTTGGCATCATCTGATCCAGCGACGGTCATCAATTCTTCCCTAGTTCTAAAAATAGCCTTCGCTTACAATTAGTAAGAATATAGCTTTGGAGAAGAGTCTTGTGAAAATTTTTCTTGGGGTTGCGTTTTTTTGCCATTTGTTAATTAAAAAAAAAATTATTTTTGCATATTAAATTTGTTGTTTACGTTTAAAAATTACGTATATAAGTCCTATTGTACCCACTGCAGTAAGTCCTATAAAAAATATTGAGTATCCAGGAATTGCTGATATGCTAACCGGTTCACTCTCTTGTTCAACTGCAATAAGAGTTTGATAATATTTATCTTTATGGTGTGGGGCTCCAAGAGTCATATTCAAGAGAATTGGATTTTCACCAGGCTCAACGAATATTGGAGTTAAGGAGATGTTATATAAATTGTTTCCAATATCTTCGATATCATTTGAAGGCACAAGAATTCCATTCCACCACATTTGAATAGATAGTTCTCTAGTGCCGAAATTAAGTTCACTAGAAATTTGAATGGTCATATTGAAAATTATTGTTGAAAATGATTGAGCAATAACATTTACAACAAAACTAGGGGGAGTTATTCCAAAATAATTCAAATTTATAAGAGTATCCGTGCCAAAATCAGAGATAAATTTTCCACCATCATTGACAATTATATTTCTTTCAATATTGTTTTCATCACAAGTAGCAGAACTTATGTGGATTGATACATTAGTGTTGATATAGACGTAATTCTCCCATATTTTGTTCCTATCGCAATCATTAAATAAAAGTATCCCCTGATCATGGTATGATATAGTGTTATTATAAATAACATTATTATCGCTAAGGACTAAATATATCCCAATTAAGTTATCATTTAATGTGTTTCCCGAAATGGTGTTATTATCGCAATTATCAAAAGTAACAAATAAAAAACCAATTAAATATATCCCATAATCATTGTTATTTGCGGTGTTTCCAGAAATGGTGTTGTTATTGCAACCCAATTCTAAATGTATCCCATAATCATTGTTATTTGCGGTGTTCCCCGAAATGGTGTTATAATTACTAAACAGTAAATGTATCCCCCACTCAGTGTTGTTTGTTGCGGTGTTTCCCGAAACCGTGTTGTTATCGCTATTATCCAATAATATCCCACGATCGTTGTTTGTTGCGGTGTTTCCAGAAAGCATGTTGTTAACGCTTTCATAAAAATGTATCCCCCACTCAGTGTTGTTTGTTACGGTGTTTCCTGAAACCAAGTTGTTATCGCTATCCCGTAAATCTATCCCACGATCGTTGTTTGTTGCGGTGTTTCCCGAAACCATGTTGTTAACGCTTTCATATAAATATATCCCCCAATTTGTATTATTATTTGCGTTGTTTCCCGAAATGTTGTTATAACTACTATACTGTAAATATATCCCATGTTTATTA
>LAZR01002411.1_pt1 | contig 10896 bp, 9 predicted proteins | sample 329461 | NCBI WGS metagenome assembly LAZR01 (sample SAMN03002196, study PRJNA259156) | marine sediment metagenome | biome: sea floor; feature: Hydrothermal impacted sediments; material: marine sediment; isolation source: Loki non-amplified sample from Loki's castle hydrothermal vent sediment ...
CCTCTGACATGGCTGTCACATATGCTGGACTGTCAATTATTCGGATTAAATCCCCTTTGGCACCACATGACGAATTTGCTGTTTCACATAGTCAATACGCTGCTGCTGTTTTTAATTTTAAAAAAGATGAAAATAAAGAAATCAAAAATGAAGAAGGGGAGGTTGTTGAGATCATTCCTGGACAACCTGATCGTCGCAAGGGTAATCGTCATGTAAATATCATTGCAAAGAATTCTACTGGGTATGCTAATTTATCTACACTTTCTCAGACTGCTTTTTTGGATGGATATTATTACGATCCTCGTATTGATTTAGAATTACTCAATAAACACCGAGATGGATTAATTCTTTCAAGTGCCTGCCTTTCAAATATTGTTAACTGGAATTTATCGATAGATAGATATGATCGTGCATTAAAAGCAGCAAGTCTTTATCAAGATATTTTTGGTGAAGATTTTTACCTTGAGATGATGTATCATGGCTTAGATAAGGAAGCTAAAATTCTTCCGGACATTCAAAAAATTTCAAAGGATCTTGGTGTTAAAATTATTATCACAAATGATTGCCATTATGTAAATAAAGAAGATGCAAAGTTGCACGAAATTTTGATGTGCATGTCTTCGGGAAAAAGTATTCGAGATCCAAAGAGAATTAAATTTCCTTATGATGAATTCTATTTTAAATCCGAAGAAGAGATGAAAAAGATATTTGGACATCTGCCTCAATCTATGCACAACACAATGGAAATAGCAGAGAAATGTGATTATTCAGATATAATGTTTGGTGGTATGTTATTACCTAAATTTTCTATACCTGCGGAATTTAATAATCCACGAGAATATTTACATGACCTGGCATGGAAGGGACTCAAGAAAAAAGGCTTAGATTCATCCGAAGCTCATGTTAAACGATTGACTCTGGAATTAAGTGATGTTGATTTAGTTTGGAAAACAAAAGGATATGATTTTGCTACCTACTTTTTAATTGTAGAAGAAATTATGAGGTTTGCTCGCGAAAATGAGATTACTTCTGGTATTCGTGGTTCGGGATATGGTTCACTTTTGATACATTCATTAGAGATTTCTGAACGCGATCCTTTGTCTCAGGAACTGTTATCTTGGGAAAGGTTCCTAGGATTTGACAAAAAAAACTTTCTCAGTGACGCTGATTTCGGGCTTGGAGAAGTCTAATCTTACTTGTTATCAGACAATTTGTAGAAAATTAAGTATTTTATAAAAGGATTTAATTATGACTTGTATTGTTGGATTGATTGATGATGGTAAGATATATATAGGCGGGGATAGTGCTGGTATGAATGAAGCATATGATATAACTGTGCGAACTGATCCTAAAGTCTTCCAGAACGGGCTTTTTATTATGGGATTTACCGATTCTTTCCGCATGGGGCAGTTGCTTATGTATTCTTTATCCATCTCCAAGCAAAACAAAGAAACAGACGAGCAATTTATGTGTACTACTTTTATAGATGCTGTTCGGAAGTGTCTCAAGAAGGGTGGCTATGCTAGCTCTAAAAACGGAGAAGAGGAAGGAGGAGAGTTTTTAGTGGGATATAAAAGTACTTTATATAGAATTTGTAGTGATTTTCAAGTGGGCTGTTCAAATCGTGGATATATGGCTGTGGGTTGCGGGAGGAATTATGCTTATGGATCGCTATGGGAAACCAACGATACCAAGATAAAACCTGAAATCCGAGTTTTGCGAGCTTTAAAGTGCGCTGAAGAATTTAGTGCTGGCGTGAGATCTCCTTTTAAAGTTATCACTGGGAAGTAAGGAAAATATGGTCGAACACGAAGAATCATTTTAAGTTATGCAAATTGTTAAGCAAGAAATGAAACAAATAACATATTAGGAAGGAGCAAAAAATGATAAATACTTTAAATTTAGATTTAGATTGGGAAATTAATGTCAAACATAGATTTAAGGGGCAATTTTTAGGACAACATGTCGTTTCTCTTCAAATAGGTCAACCCAATAAAAAAATTCATGCTGTTCTTAACGCAAAGAATGCTCGCAAGTTAGCAGTAGAATTATTAAAATTTTTGCCCGATGACCATGATTATAATCCTGATAAGTTTCGAGAATCTCTGATTGGTCGTTCTTTTAAGGAGATTTGGGAGGATGAGGGACATAGCATTCTTCAAAATATAGCTCATCAACATGGACTTACGTGGGAAGAATTACACGAATGTAGGGAAGATAGTGAATTGGTAGAGCATGCTCGTAAAGGGGAGGACGAGTGTTGTTTGTGGTTAATCCACGATAACGATAAAATTACTGATGTAGTATGGGGATGAATATGGTTGAGCACGAGGAATCATTTGTTTTTACATACGAATCATTTGACGATTTCCAGAAAAAACAGAATTTACAAATGGGTTCTGAAATAGATATCACCGATCACTATCTTTCGAGTGATGTTAGAATACGCATGTCATCTGTTTCTGGTGAGGCAACTCTAACTAGGAAATCGGGTGATAAAAAAGATGGATATCGTCTTGAAGATGAATGCTTAATATCCAAAGAAGCCGCAAATTTACTCATTAGTGATAATAAACTTGTAGTCAAAAAACGTAGACATACGATTAATGGATTAGACTCATCTTTTGATAAGTACAAAGTTACTGTTGATTTTATAGAAACACCAATGAAGTTGGTTATTTTAGAAGTAGAGGCGGCAGATGAAGTAGGTTATCCAATACCTCTTGATGTTACTGATCGTATTTTTAATGTACCTCTTAAGAGGTGCCCTCTTGGAGCCTGGGACTTATTTAAACGTAAGATTGCTTTTTGCGGCGCTCCGTCATCAGGAAAAACCGAATTCGCTAAATGGGTTTCTTATATTTTGAACACTCGTTTTAAAGCAAATTCATTTCATGTTATTGAATATGCTACTAGTTTTATTCAGAAATATAATCGTCTGCCTAAGTTTGCAGATCAAATATTTATTCTTCAAGGACAATGGAGAAGAGAACGTAATGCTCAAATGCATGATATTATATTATCAGATTGTCCTACTTTCTTGGCATATATTTATGCTCAATTAATGGATCGTAAAGAATTTTCAGACGAAGTAGCTCTTCAATTGTCTAAACTATATAAACAATCACTCTTTGATGTTAAATCTTATTCTGATATTATTTTTCTCCGATTACAAGAATATCAAGACAATAACGTTAGATATCAAACTCCTGATGAGGCATTGAACATTCAGCGTCGGATAGAAGAATTTTTACAAGATCATCGTATACCTCATAGAGTTGGAACTTATAATGACGCTGAAATGATTTTAGCCGAATTGTTTTATATTAATGGTGCAAGTTGATGACCGAGTTAGGTAAACGTATTGTCAATATTCTTCAAAAGAAGTCGTCTTGGGAATCTGATAAAGAACGGTTGTTGAAAGAAATTCAACAGATGGAAGATCTGGATATTTTACAAGATGTTTGGACTCGATATGAAAGAGTTCAGAAAAATCCAGATATAAGTGGTACTCGTAATGACCCTAATTCTTTGTTGGCGTATTATCTCGACATAACTAAAGAAAAACCAGAAGAAGAGTTCAAGAACGAGAAACGAAGAACTTATGGTCGAGATGGTTGGCCTGATATTGACATGGATTTTTGTGATGATCGACGCCATGAAATAGTTAATTTTCTTGTGGGAAAATATGGTCGTTCCCGTGTCGCTAGTATAGGAACAGTGCAAACTCTTAAAAGTAAAGCAGAATTACGACGGGTTATTAAAGCTTTAGATCCGGAAAAAAGCATTAATTACACTGCAAAGAAACCAGACCAGAGTGGTAACTTTGCTTTACAAAATGAAATTTTAGGTACCTTGCCGAAAATCCTAAAGAAGAGAGATGGAACTTTACTTAAAAACTTACAAGAAGTTTATAACGAGTTTAATGAGTTTGCAGCCTACATGAGAAAATATCCTCAAGTCTTTGAAACGGCTAAAAGAATGGAAGGTAATATTAGTTCGTCAGGAATCCATCCCGGTGGAATAATTTTGTCTCCTGTTGATTTGTCTACACTGTGCCCGTTACATACTACTCGTGGTACTAATGAAGATGGTCAAGCTGGTGCAAGCAAAGCTATGGTTACTCAGTTTACAATGCAAGATGTAGAAAGTTTAGGATTGATTAAAATTGATGTACTAGGTGTTTCTACTTTGACCACTATAGATTTTGCTACTAAGCTAGTGAAGAACAACTACGGTATTGATATAGATTTGAGTGATTTACCTCTGGACGATCCTTTAGTTTTAGAATTATATAATAGCGGCAAAACTGATGGAATTTTTCAATGTGAAGAGGCAGGTATGAAACAAGCCTTACAACAAATCCAAATTAACTCTTTTGACGATTTAATGTTGGCTGTAGCAATGTATAGACCTGGACCTAAAGACTATATTCCACAAATTGCTAAGAGAAAACAGAATCCTAATTTAGTTCAATACGCGCACCCGATTGTAGAAAAACATACAAAGTCTACTTATGGCATAATTGTATATCAAGAGTCGGCAATGCACATTTTTGTAGAACTTGCTGGATTGACACCTACAGAAGGATATACTTTTATTAAAGGAGCAGCCAAAAAGAAACCTGAGTTATTTATGTCTATGAAAGCAAGGTTTATAAAAGGAGCATCAAAAATAAGCAATAAGCAAGTAGCTGAAAGTGTATGGAGGCAGATGGAGCCCTTTCAAGGATATGCCTTCTGCGCTGGACATTCTTATGCTTATGCTTATTTATCATGGAAAACAGCCTATCTAAAAGCTCATTATCCTGTTGAATTTATTTGTGCTCGTCTTACCGAAAAGAGTAGACGACGGAAAACCGACATAGTTTATAAATACGAACAAGATGCTATTAAGAATTTTGGTATCACTATTCATCCTGCTGACTTAAATAGATCTAAATTAACCTATATTAAAATAGGAGAGAAAGATCTGTTGAGACCACTATTGATCAAGGACGTTGGAGATAAAGCTGCCGAAGAAATTATTAGATGTCAGCCTTTTGACCCTGATGATTTGCTATATTCTTTTGGAATGAAAGTAGGTGGGGCCGTTAATACAAAAATTGTTGAAGTATTGGCTTCTGCTAAGATGTTTGGAAATATACCTAAACCTAAAGTTTTATCTATATTTGAGGCCATAAAGGCTGGTAGACAAAAATCCAAGGGGAGACAAACTGGCAATCTTAAAAAAGGTATTAAAGGTACAGTTAAAAGAAGGAAAAAGACCCTTGACCTTGACTTTTAAATATTTTCAAGATTTTTTCCAATTTCCTCTCAAAAGTCATTTTGTTGTTGTATAATTAACTAGGTTTAGTATTTTAGGAGAAAGATTGTGGGTAATGGAGAATTGCAGCCCGAAGGTGTCACACCTCGTAAATCACGTATTCAAATGGGTATACAACGTACTTTGTCTACTGCTCAATATGAGACACTGGTGATTCATTACGATATTGATGAAGAAATTACATGGACTACTCCCACCGAAAGAAGCAAAAAAGTCCGAAACTGGGAAACTGTTTTGCTTCAGGAATTTAAGGGAGCCCACGATAGAATTATGGAAGAGTTAAATCTTTCGCACAAAAAAGCATATTTTAAAGCCCCTCCACCCTCTAAAAAATCCCTAGATCCTCTTGATTGTTTGGATGATTTAGATACATTAGGCTAGGAGACCGATAGTGAAATCAAATGAAATGGCAGAGTTGTTTGAATTAGATATAGAAAACAATACAGATGGATCATCTGACTATTCTTCAACTGCTGCGGACGAAATATCTCAACAGTCTTTTGATGACAAATGTCAAGATGTAAAAGCTATCACAGACAATGAAGATGCTATTATTTCTGCGGCCTTAGAGACACCTAGCAATACAGAAGACTTTGCCGATGATGTTGAAAAAGACATGCAAGAGTTTGCTAGCGAAGATAAAATCGAACCTGTTCAGGAATCTCTAGTGGAATCTCCAGATAAAGAAGATAATCCTTTGGGATTGGCTGGTTCTGAATTGTCTGCATATTATGAAATTGAAAAGAAATATCCACAATTTGTTTTATATGATGGTACACCCTCATTTAAAGAATTTTATCGCTTTAAAGTGCGTACTCTGATTAGTTTATGTTCACGGTTTCCAGTTTTAGATACTAGAGAAATAAGCAAAGAAGTGGGTAATGTTAAAACAGATCACTATATTGGGGAATCTTATATATCCCCGGATATTTTAAGGCAAAAATTAGATGAGTGTTATCAGGCCAAGACAAGATTATCTGCTATTTTAATTGGTATTTTGGAGCAGTATCCAGCTTGGGAAAGATTTTGTGATATGCTTAAGAGTAAATTATGGAAAGATCACGAGCTAAAAGGCACTCATCGTAGAGATGGATTAACGCTAGAACACATGTCTGATCTTGAAGAATATGTTAGTTGTTTGAAGGGAGTTTTGGATGCTGCTAAATATGCAGATAATTTACTGAAAGCAGCTACAGAAAGTCTTAGCAGACAGTTGTCTTGTTTACAAATTAAACATGTAGTTGGGATTTCGACAGAAGCAGAGGTAAGTAAACCTCAAACTCGGCTAGATACTTATGATAGTATCTCTTCGGGAGAAGTAATTTCGGCACCTGAGCGTACAGGCCAGCCGTCAGAAGTAAACTTTGGAGTAGACCCCGATGACCTAGCAAAGCTGGGCGGATAAAGGAGAAAATATAATGGCTACTGAAGTTGATTGGAACAATGTAGGAGGAAAAGATCGAGAGAAGACTCGGTTTGTCAAGTTCACTGATGGGAAAACAGTTAATTGTCGTCCCATCGGTACTGTTGTGGAATTTATCAAGTTTTTCATTAAGTCACCGAATGGTAATCGGTCGATTTGTGTAGAGCTGGCTGATGCAGATCAGGCTGCTACAGTTCTTTCTCAGCATAGTGGACAACAGTATACACCTCAGCATCGCTATGCGATGAATGTGCTTAACCGAGAAGATGGACAAATCTATGTTTTAGAGGTTGGTAGTTCCATATTTAAGCATTTTGCGAATTGGGCTACGGCAGCCAAACAGCAACCGGGAAGTAATGCTGGTGGAGACTGGTCTATTTATGCTGAAGGAAATGGGAAACAGCGAAGATATACGACAACGTTTATCAAGAATACGCCTGTTGTAGAAGCAGAGCGAAAGACTATCAAAGAAGCAGGTGGAGTTTACACTCTTAAAGGTGAGAAGTCTGTTTTCCCGTCTGTTCCTCTTGATCAACTAATCGAGAAAGCATTCGGAGAGTCAAGCGGACAGCCTGCGACTACACCGGCAACTGAGCCTGCGTCTGAGCCTCAGGCAGCAACTACTGCTGTTATGAATGATGATCCTATTAATTGGTGATTAAATTGTGAAAGTAAAACCTATATTCGCGTGGTATGATTTTTGGATCGGGTTCTTTTGGGACAAAAAAAGAAGTGGTTATACTTTTTCCCATTCCAACCCTAGGATTTGTTTTTAAGTTTGGAGGCTGTGATGGCTAATAGAAAAATTACAAAGAAAATACGTGACGAGATAATGAAAAAGCTGGTCCAGAATTTTGGTCCAGGCTATGATAAAAAAGGACTAGCGGAAGTACAGTTGAAAGCCTTTCCCACTGGATACGGTGATTTGGATTGTCTTCTAACAAAAGGGTCTATGGGTATTGCTCGTGGAGCCCTGGTGGAGATATTAGGAAGCGCGGGCTCGGGAAAAACTTCAGTTGCTATGAGGACTGTTGGTCATGCTCAAAAAGCAGGACATCTTTGTTGTTGGCTAGATGCCGAGGCTGCCTTTAGTCATGATCTTGCCCATATTAATGGTGTTAATACCGAAGAGTTAGTAATGCCTGAATTGTACGAAACAAAGGCGATGGAAAATCAGGATGAGGGATCGTTTTTTAATTCCGCTGAGATTCTTCATATGATATATCGTTCGGTTGTTGCTAATTGCTATGGTATCATAGTTCTTGATTCAGTTGCTGGATTAATGGCTGAGAGTGTTTTGGATGTTAATAGTGATCCTAATAAAAAACGTCCAGGCGAAGTAGCTATTTCTATGTCTAAAAACCTTGGGAAGATTGCTCAGGCTTGTAAAAAGACGGAAACTACGGTCATTTTTATTAACCAATTAAGGGACAAAATTGGTGAGATGTATCCAGATAGATTTCATACGCCAGGAGGTCGTTCCTTAGATTTCTTTTCTCATCAACGTATAAGTGTAGAGAAAATAAAAAGTAAGGCTGCTCAGGTTTGGGTAAAAGAAGAGGATGGAACTGATTCTTTATATGGACATTATGCAAGAACTGCTATTGTTAAAAATAGAATGGCTCCACCAGTAGACCCTGATGTTCAGATTCAGATACCTATTTACTATAAAAAGTATAATCCTGATAACGCTAAACAGAGTTATGACCTGGCAAGAAAATTGCAAGTTATAAATATTAGAGGAAGTACATTAACCTGGAAAGATGGAAAGAGCATTGTTCTTAAGGAAGAGGGTGAGAGTAATATGTTGGTGGCTATTCGAGGAGGATTATTGGAATCTAGACTAGCTGCGCAATGTGTTATTGTTGCTAACGAAGAAAAGAATTTGAGTAAAAAGAGTCCTGTACGGGTAGGTAGTTATGTTGCTTCGTTAGCAGGTACTTATGATCCAAACAAAAAAATAGAAGGGCTAGAAACATTAGGAACAGGACCTTTAGATCTTGAATAAGGAGAGAAAAAATGGTGAAGTTGGACGCAAGAAAAGAAGACGGCGAAATTATTATTTCCGAGGGAAGTTTTGAACACTTATTGAACTGTCTGGACAATCAACGTTTTATAAACGATGTTAATGCTGATGCAATGTCTCCAGATGTGGATTATAAGCAGATTCAAAAAGATAATCAAGAAGCTATTGACGACTTTAGTAGGAAATGTAGAACATTACTGCATTCATAAAAAATGAAGCGGTTTTCAGAGTTACATCGTGAAGAACTACTGAAAAAGTCGCAACAATGTTTATGGACGACTGAAGGAGAACCGGGGCTGGCATATCTCAGAGATCAACGAAAAATATCTGACTCTGTGATAAAGGCATTTAGACTTGGGTACGTTCCTTCTGATAATAGGCATCAATTAGCGGGCAGGGTTATTATCCCTTTATATGATGCTAGTGGGCATCTGGTTGTTTTATCTTCTCGATTAGTTATACAAACTAAGCACAATCTTGCTAAATATTGGCATGAAAGTTATAAGAAAAACTTTTTTCTATATGGAGTAGATCAAGCAAAGCCTTTCATGAGGAAATGGGGCTGTGTTGTTCTTTGCATATCTGGTGAACAAGAGTGCATTGATCCAGTTGCTGGCCTATACAAAAAAATTCAAGATTTCAATGCTGGCGACTATATTCTATCTTTTGATACATCGACTAAATCTAATATATGTTCTAAAATTCGTAGAAAAGTTTACTCAGGGGATAAGATGTGTTATCGAGTTTCTACATCATTGAATGATGTTATATTAACCGGCGATCATAGAGTATTTGCTAACGGTAAGTGGGTTGAAGCAAAGTCATTAAAGGAAGGTGATTGTTTGCTTTCTCCATTAGCATATAATGTACCAACTTTTTTACAGAAAAAAGATATTACTGCTGAGGAATGTCGTTTATTAGGATATTTTATAGGTGATGGATATTGCTGCGGTTCTCCTTGTTTCACTAATATGAATACAGATATAGTAGATGATTTTATTTCCATAATAGACAAAATGGGAGACAGAGTGGATAAAAGAGATAACAGACATTATATGGTTTATGGGACTAGAGGCCGAGGTGGTTACAAACAGATTATTGGACAATCTTGTAGTAATATCCAGATATTCTTGAAAAAATACGGAATATACGGTAAAAGAGCGTATGAAAAAACTATTCCTTCCGATGCTTTTATATGGGAAGATGCTTTGATTATAAACCTTTTAAATGGACTATATGACACAGATGGACATATTGGTAAAAGTAATATAATTACTTATTCTACTACGAGCTATATATTGGCCCGTCAATTACAAATTCTTCTACTTAGGTTTAAAGTTGTCTCCAAATTAAAAGTTATAAACTATAAATCCCCTAATCATCGTACTGGATATCTAGTGACTAGTACAGGATTAAGTGCGGTTAACTTGGCAAAAACTCTTAAGCTCCAACATCAGCGAAAGGAAAGTAGAAGAATAAGTATCATATCAAGAGGAAGTAGTTATACTAAATATTATCCTGTGGCGCAGTATATTCGGTCATTGTGCGGTCAGTCTATTAAATCAGTTTTAGCCGAAGCCCAAGTTCGGTTTGAAAGAAAGAACAAAAAATATATTAGTCTTAATCATATATCACGTATTAACAAAGTATTACAAGACGGCTTTTTATCGATTTTGGAAGAAGGCAATGTGTATGTAACCACTGTTACTAATGTTGAAAAAGAAGGTGTTAAGCCGGTTTATGATTTAGAGGTTAATGGTACTCATAATTTTTATTGTGAAAATATGTTATTACATAATTGTGAAGGCCAGTTCGATGTTTTGCAGCTTCATAATGTTGGAATATGTAATACAATTGGACTTTGTTCTACTAATTTAAGTGACATACAAATGTCAATTATTAGACGATACTGCAATAATGTTATAGTCATTTTGGATAATGATGAGAATCGGGCTGGCCAAGATGGAGCAGAGGGTATTCTGGAGAGGAATAGTGACCATGTGGGTAGTGTTAAATTTGTTACTGTAGAATTGGAGTCCGGGTTTGATCCCGATGAATTTGTTAAGCAACGCGGTGGAGCGATCCTTAAAAAGATGATCAAAGCAAAATTAATAACGATACG
>LAZR01002412.1_pt1 | contig 10887 bp, 19 predicted proteins | sample 329461 | NCBI WGS metagenome assembly LAZR01 (sample SAMN03002196, study PRJNA259156) | marine sediment metagenome | biome: sea floor; feature: Hydrothermal impacted sediments; material: marine sediment; isolation source: Loki non-amplified sample from Loki's castle hydrothermal vent sediment ...
CCCGGTAGCCGGCGACGAATGAGTACGATACTCTGGGACATGTTCACCGGCAGCGCCCCCTATCGCCACATCTTATGGATTGGTGTGCATCCATACTTCTTAGCGGGCCTTTTGGGGAACCTGTTCATTTCCATCTTCTGGCGCAAAACGCGCTTCTATGTTAAGGAAAAGACCATGGTGGCAGCTCTTTTAGGAAAAATATACGAACCCGGGCAAGTCATTATTACTCAGGGCGAGATTGGCGATTGCATGTACGTGATCCAAGCGGGCCGAGTCGAGGTCCTTAAGCAAACTTACAGCCGAGAGGTCCACCTGGCCACCCTCGAACCGGGCGACTTCTTCGGCGAAATGGCTCTCTTCGACCGCGAAGTCCGCTCCTCCACCGCCCGAGCCCGAGCCGATTACCTTGACCATCGAGTTTAGGCTCCGACTAGAACGCGGGACAGCTGGTAGAGGGTCTCGACCTCGTCTTCGTCGAGGACCTTGCCGGTCAGCATCGGGAGCATCTGCCAGCCTTCCATCAGGTCGTCGGGGACGCCCCCGTCGTCTCGGCCGCCGAGCATCAGGGTCGCGGCCGTGTCATCCATCGAGACGTAGGAACCCGTGGTGATCTGTACCGGGGCAGCTTCGATGATGCCGTCCTTGTAGAGGTTGATCCCTGCCTCGTCGCCGGTCCCGCTGTAGGTGGCCACGTAGAAGCCCATGCGGTGACGCACTGCGGTAAAGACGCTCGTGCCGGTGACGTGGCCGGAGGCTCCGTCGATGCCGTCGAACAGCTGAAGCGCCAGCTCATCACTGGCGTTGAGGCCGAAGGTCCACTCGGTGGCCACGCCCTCGTCGTACTTCGCCATGATGGTCTGGTAGGCCGAGGCGGTCTCGGTGGGGAACACCCACGCGGCCACGCTGAACGCGTCGTCACTGTTGGGGGTCGAGCCATCGCCCTCGAAACTGTACTCAGCGGAGTCGCCTGCCAGCAGGTGGCGGTTGTTGTCGCCCGTGTAGTGGTAGGCCCGGAAGCCTTCACTACGCCCGGCGAGCACCGGGATGAACTCGTCTTCGAGGTTGACCGAGCCCAGCTCGTCAGAGGGCACGAGGTCCGTCGCGGCGAAGCCTGTGACGACTGCGCCAGTGGCCTCAAGGCACGGCCACATGTGGGCCTTCGTGGTGCCGAGGATGGCACGAATCTCGTTGAGGATTCCCCAGTCGCGGCCGACTAGGCCCTCAGCGCGCTTCTGCTCGATGTTGCGTCGGCTGCTCATGAAGGTTTGGTGCCCTAACCTTTACTACAGGGGGCTCCCACGCAAGGTTGTTACACCTCGGCGCGTGTGGCCCCCGTCCGGCTAGCTGACGCCCATGTAGAAACTGGCGCGCAGGATGTCGATCTCTGCCTGCGTGGTCGTGGTCGGACTCACGTAGACCAGCGCGTTCAGCTCCTGATCGACTGCCAGCGTTGCGGCCGCACCTGTGTACACCAGCGCCTTGGCGAGGAACAGGCGGATCGCGCCGTTCCCATCGACCTCTGCGCGGAAGCGCAAGGCCGTGCCAGCCGCTGGCATGTTGACGCCAGTGTTCAGCGCCGTGATGGCGCTGTAGTCCTGCGTCCCGGGCGTACCCGCCTTGCTGAATGCCGAGATGATGCGATCGGCGTCCGTGGCCGTCGAGGCCATGTAGAGGCCCGCGATATCGTTCTGGGTGAGGGTCGTGGTCGTGGTGGCGGCCGTGACCACGTCAGTCTCGCTGACTGCCACGATACCCGCGAAGCCGCAGAAGATGATACGCGCCGTGAGCGCCGAGACCGATGCGATGTTCACGTCGATGACGGCCATGTCGTTGTCGTCGGGCTGGTAGATGCCCGCGCCCGACACCACCGGGGTGCTCAGCGCGCACAGATCGCCCGCAGCAGCTGCCGAGCTGGACAGCCTGAGCGCACCCGGGTCACCCTGCGTCGCAGTCTGCACGAGCACACCCGAGTCGGTCTCGTGGATGCCGTCGCCCAGCGCCGTCCAACCCGAGGGAGTCAGCTCTTCGCTCGTGTCGGTGTTGGACTCGATCTTCCCCTCGCTGTCGAAGAAGTGCGGAGCGTCGATCGAGTACAGGCCCGGCTGGTTCGGGGAGACCGGACTCCAGTAAGGCGCGGCCTTGGTGCCTTCGTTCACCCAGAGGGTACCTCGCGTGACGTCGCGGTAGAGGCTGCCCTTGGGGGCCGTGCCCACGCCGTCGCCTGCCGTACCCGACTTGGGCATCAGCGTACCACTCAGCTCCTCGACGCCGGTGGCTCCGTGCCGAATCGACCCGAGGGTAAACAGGCGCTGGTAGAACTTGAGGTAGGCGTCACCGCGTCCCATGGTGTTGTGTCCCTTCGGTCGCTAGGGGGGCTAGTTCCGCCGTAAGTAGGCGGGCAGCTCCTGCGATTCCTGCTCGGCGGGCGCACCGACCGCGGTGCCCTCCCTGTCGTTGTCCTCTGGCGTGTAGGCGGCCGTAGCTGCCCGGGAGGCCCCTGCACCCAGCTCTGGGGCGGGAGCCGCTGCGTCGGCCGGGTCTGCGTCCAGCGGTGACGGCGCGTCCTCTAGGGTCGGGTCATAGGCGATGCCCCCGTCCTCAGGAGTCACGTTGCCGCGCACTGCGCCGTCGTCGCGGTTCGGAATGCCGCCCTTCGTGAGGCGCTCCATCTCGGCCACTGCCTCACCGAGTAGGGCGCGTCGGCTGCGCACCAGCTCGGCCTGAATCTCGATCGCCACCACTGGTACGGCCCGAGCTACCTGATCCTGTGGCTGCACGGGCTGGGGCAGATCGCCGAGATCGGCCGGAAGCTCGTCGCGAGGGATCAGTTGGATGACGTTCTGCTCCCGGAACTTCATCCGCTGCGCCGGGTCGAACAGCCCCTCGGGCACGAGTGCCATGCGGGGGTATTGTGTGCCGTCGGCGCGGCTGTCACGTCCGAAGACGTAGAGCTTCTCGATCGGGTCGGTCTCGGCCATCGGGTGACTCTCCTAGGGTGCGGTGCTGGTAGGCGGGCCCCATGCTGAATGGGTACCTCCGCCTCCGACACTACTCTCGGTGCGACCCCCTAAATGGGGCCGCCATCTACTTCTGGTTCAGTCGGTCGGCGCGGGTTAGGCGCCGACCATCGAGGCGAACTTGATGCCCAGCACAGCGGCGACGCGCTTGACGTCCACCGCGATCTGGCCCTCAATGCGGTCGCTCTCGATCGGCTCCATGCGGAACTTCTTCATCTGCACCCCGGTGCCGAGGCCGTCGATGCCACCCGTGCCCGTGAGGCCGGTCCACGAGAAGCTGTAGCCAGCCGAAGCCTTCTTGAGGCCCGGGTTCGGCTCGACGAAGCCCAGCCAACCCTGCGTCCCCGCCTGATAGGCGTAGGTGTCGCTAGAGGCCGACTCGGCCGACGTCACCCGCGTGTAGCGAGCTTCCAGCACCTTGTCGAGGCCCAGCACATCCGCGAGCAGGTCGAACGTCTGGTTCTTCACCAGCTGCGTGTACTTGATGCGCTCCTTCGCGTCCGGGTGGTCGCGGAACACGTCGGCCACGCGGGGGCCAAGCACGAGCGTGTTCGGGCGGATGCCCGTCTGCTGGTGCATCTGCGTGATGTAGTCGCGCAGGTCCTCGAAAGGCGTCGACGCGATGTCATCCCACTGGCGGAACTGGTCCGCACCCGGGGCACCCGCCACACCGGTCTGGTCGTTGCCTGTGGCGGCTCCGGTCCAGACGCTCGACCGGAAGATTTCCGTGAGCACGAGGTTCTCGTACTTCGAGAGCAGCTGCACGGACACGAACTCCTGCGAGTCCACATCCATGTTCCAGACGCTGTCGGCGTTGGCACGCTCCGGGTCCGTCACGTCCTTGTGGATCGCGTAGGGCTCGGCGTTGTACGTCGCCTGACTCACGGTCCAGCCACCACCGGCCGACTCGGTACCCGGCGCGCGCTTCTCAGCCGCCTCCCGGAACCAATCCTGACGGTCGTACTGGTTGTACGAGTTCGCCTTGTTGGTGACCCCGATGATCGGGAACACCTTCTCGCCGATGTAGTCGGCCTGATCCCGCATGAACTGGATGCTCATGTCAGTCAGCACCCGGTTCGTGTGGAGTTCGTTCTGCGTGGGCTTGGCCATCTGTGGGTTCCTTCCCCCTGCCGTGTCGCCTGTCTAGCCGCTAGGGCTAGCTGAGGGCGTTGCGGTTGCCTCCCGGCGTCATGAGCAGGCAGGCGAAGAACTCGCCCGCCGAAACGGTTTCGAGTGCGATACCCACTGCGATCTGGTTGTCTCCGTTAGCCGTCACGTCCGTGGCGCGGCCACCGAGGACCGTGGTGTCCACAGTGACGACCCGCTGGCCAGCGGTCACACCACCGGTACCGGCCTCCACCCTCGACACGCCCGTCGCCATGATCGAGGCAGGTTCACCATCGACCGACGGGTCATCTTGGATGACTCCCACCACAGCGTTGGCCATGTCGTCGTCGATGCCGTGCAGCACTGTGTAGTCGATCTCGCTTGAGCTGTCGACCGACACGAAACGGAAGACATGCGGGGTGCCCGCCGCGATCAGGATCGCGATGTCCGCCGCGAGTGCCGTGGAGGCGTTCAGCGTGAACCGGAAGCCGGGGATTTCGTATGCCATGCGGGAGTCCCTTCCCTGTCTGTGGCGGGCCCGTCCGTGGCCTGCCTCGTGTGCCCTAGCGGGCTGTGCTACTCGGCCGCCGCCGCCTCGTAGGCTGCGATACCCTGCGGGGTGCGCGCCGCAGCCACTCGGGCCGCCAGCGTAGTCACCGTCGGGTCCGCACCCTGAATGTCCTTGGCGATGCCCTCGACCGTGGCCGCAGCGCTGCCCTCGGGGGCGTCGCCGTCAAAGCCGATCGGGGCCGTGACCTTGGCGAGCGCGTTCTGCGCCGAGGCCGCTGCCAGCGTCGAGGTCACGAGCGCGCTGTCCTCGGGGGTGCCGATGCCCTTGCCGAGCCGGTAGATGGCCGAGCCGATCTCCTCCGGATCGACGCTCAGGTCGGCGTAGTCGATGCGAGCCTTCGCGACCGCCGTAGCGATCTCGCGGCCTTCGCGCTCCTTGGCGAGTTCCTCGCGGGTCTCGTCGAGCAGCTTCTGGACCGGCTCGATGGCCTTGGTGACCGGGTCCTCGACCGAAGCCGGGTCCGCGACCGGGGCCACGGGGGCCACTGGAGTCGTGACCGGGTCCGCGACCGGCTCGGCGGAGGCCTCCAGTGCGTTCAGTCCCGCGATCTGCTCGTCGGTCAGCTCGATGCCGTGGTCCTCACCGAGGGCCTTCGCAACGTTTTCGTTCAGTTCGTTGGCCACGTGGGGCTCCTTGCTTGTCGGTGCGCCCTCAGTCGGGGCCTCCGGGTTGGTCGGCTCTTCGTGAGCCTTCGCCAGCATGATGTGGGCCGCCTCGTCGGCTCCCTGCGGAACCAGCGACACGAAATCAATGCTGAGATCGCGAAGGGTGTGGGTCTGGGTGGGTGCGCTCATCAATCCCATTCTACTCGAACGGGGGCGCTACGGATCGACGTGCCGCCATGTTCTTCCACGGAGAACGCCGGAGACGTTTTGGGGGCTCAGGCCAAGTGCTCTGGCTATGGAGCTACCACCCTCACCCTCAGCCGACCGTGTGCGTGGTTTTACCGGCTGTGGCCGTATGGTTGACATCCCGGTTACCGGCTGCGTCCGGTAACTACCACTTGGCCGTCGGGTCGGGGAGCAGCGAGTGTCGCTGTGGGGGCTGCCTGAACATCGGCCGTGATGCCGGGCTCTGGCTCAGGGCCGCGTACAGGCCGTCATCGAAGATCGGCTCGCCGGTCACCATGACGCCGAGGTCCTCCGGGTCAACGTTGGAGACCGTGAGCACGGCGAGGCTCTCGTCATCGGGCACGTCCTCGGCCTCGGCGTCGGTGGGGTCTGCGCTGTCGGAGCCACTGTCGCCGGAGGGGTCGTCCCGGGGCGGACGTGGCGAGGTCTCGACCGGGGAGTCGTCGTCCTCGTCGGGGTCGCCACAGTCGGGGCAGCCCGCACAGTCGTTGTCACCATCGTCGTACGGGAAGGCGGGGGCCTCGACGTCGTAGGCCTCTGCCTTAGCTATGGCGGCTGCGTGCTCGGCATCCTGCTCGGCGTAGCGCTCGGGGTCGGACAGTGCGCTGGAGATGTCGGCCTCGACGTCGGCAAGGGCTTCGAGGATCGAGTCACGTTCGTCGCGGAGTCGCTCGGGGATGGCCTCCTCCTTGCGGAGGGTCGTGGTGCGGGCTGCTGCTGCGTCGCCGGTGAGGTCCCGTGACTCCTCGGCAAGGACGCTCACCGAACCGTCGGCGTGGACGGTGCGTCGGGTGGAGCCACCGTCGCGAGCTGCTGCGGCCGTGGCCTCGGGGTCGTGGGTGCTGCCGTCGTTTCTCATGGCGTGTCCTCCGTGGACTGCTTGTCAGGCTGTGTACTCATTCTACCGCATTCGGTCACGTAGACGAGGTTCTGGCGAGCGCTGTTCACGCTGAGGTACCGCGCCTCCCTAGCGAGGGTGCCTAGGTGCTGGACGCAGATGGCCTCGAAGCCGTTGCGCTCGATCTGGGCGCGCACCCGCTCGTGGTAGGCCGCCTCAGTGAACGCCTCGCCGATGTACTCGACCACGATGTAGGCCGGGTCCGCTGGGGCCTCGATCTCGACCGTCACGACCACGGGCTCCGGCGGCGGGTCCTCGAACGTCTGCGCTGCCACCACCCCAATGAGAATGCCCGCCGCCAGCACCAGCGATACGGCCCCGTTCAGCACGAACCAGTCGAGCCGGGCCCATGCGCTCATGGCGCTCCCTCGTGGTACCCGCTATCGAGGCAGGCCTCGCACTCCCCGGGCTCGACTACGATGTCGAGGTCGTCGTGCATCCCGGCACAGGTGTGGACGTCGGTAACGGGGTCGTAGATGATGATGGACCCGCAGTAGTGCTCGCCGTGGTCCTCGACTCGGTCGCGCACGGTGGGGGTACTCACCACACCCTCGGATCGTACTCGGGGTCTGCGAGGTAGGCGGCTCGGTCTAGGCGTGCCCGCTCCTCGGCGATCCAGTCTCGTAGCGTGCGGGTGAAGCCGTCCCGCTGGGGAAGCTCCTCCACCACGTGGCTCGGCGTCCGCCAGCGTCAGCTCGAACACGGGGTCGGTCATCGCAGCCGCTCCTGTACCACCATGGCCTCGATCTCCTCCACGAACAGCTTCCCTGCCTCCTCGCCCATCTCGGCCGTCACGCTCTCGGAGCCGCAGTACACGCGGAGCACCTTCCGGTTGTCGCGGGTGTGCTGCTGGAAGGAGCGGTGCCCCCACACCCATGAGGTCACGAGGTCGAGGTTGATCGTGTGGGCGGACGTCACGATGAAGGGCCTCATCGGGTCATCACCTCTACCACCGCGTCGACGAGGTCGGCGAGGACCTCGATGTACTCGTTGGACTTCATCATGGGGGTGGCCTCCTAGGGTCACGGTAGGCTGCGGGGCGCTCGTCTGTCAAGGCCTCCCGGCGGCACAGCAAGCCTCGTGAGCTTCTACGCCTCCGAGGAGAGCGCACGGCGGGCTACATTCCCGTGGTCGATGTACTTGAAGCTGTGCGGTACGCCGGTCGCCACCGACACGTTCACCTCGCGGTCGGGCATTCGGTGGTCCGCGTAGAATCGCAACGCTTCTTCAAGCTCGGCGATGCGCAGCCCATCGTGCCCTGAACGGGCGGCAGCGAGGGCGATGATGGCGTCGAGATCGCGCGTCAGAACGTGGAAGTTGACGACCCCGGCAATCGTGTCTTTCGATAGCCAGTAGCCGAGCTGTTGCACGAACCGCTCCCGCGCCGCTTCCAGCGCTCCCTCGACTGGGGGCTCGGGGCACTCTGTGGATCGTGTCCCCTCGTCGAGGAGGGCTTGCTCGTGCTCCCGGAGCGCCCGGTCGACCTCGATCTGGTGGAACGTGCTGTTGTACCGACCGAAGCGCTCGACCTCGGTGAGCAGCGCGTAGCGCGTATCCCCGACCCGGCTCATGAGAGATCCGCCTCGTGGAGCGTCAGCTCGATGGCCGCGTAGCACCCCGAGCAGTGGAGGTTCGGGCAGTCCATCACCGTGTGCAGCCGGTTGGCCATGCCTGTCTCGCTCACCGAGAGGGTGGCGAAGTCGGTGAGCATCGCGTCGGCCGTGCACTCGCAGTCGACCACGTTGGCGAGCGTAGGCACCCACGAGCACCCCGCCTCGTGGTTGAGCCGCGCTAGCAGGTTCATGCGGACGTCCAGCGCGTCGTCGTTGTGCTGGGTGAGGCCGAGGCGCTTGGCGTTCATTGGATGTCTCTCCCGGTCATCACCTCTACCACCGCGTCGACGAGGTTCTGCTGAGCCTTCGCGAAGCGCTCGACCTCGGAAGTGGTGTCGTGGCCTCCAATGGATGCTGCTCCGACCTCGTCGTAGGTGGCGAACAGATCGTTCCACGCATCGTCCAGCCAGTCGTTGCCCGCCATGGGGCCGCCCACTGAGGACGTCGGCCACGCCACGACCGCCACCGGCTCGTGGCCGGTATTCAGGCGACGCCCGTAGCCGTCTAGGTGGGTGATGGCATTCGGCCCGCCAAAGTGAACGGGTCGTGTTGTCTGGTGGCACACTAGGCAGCTCATGAGGAGGCCTGCTCATGCTTGGCGAGGTTCTCGACCAGCTCCTCAGCTTCCGCGACCTCGGCCTCCCGGCGGCGTTGCTTCTGTGCCTCCTGCTCGACGAGCTGGTGGGCCGCATCGATCTCGGCCTGCCCTCGGCTCTCGTGCAGCTTCTCCTCTTTCCACAGGCGGCCGGAGCCGATGCCGGTCTCGACGCACATGTAGACGTTCTCTTGCTCGGTGTTTCGCCGCTGAACCCGGACCTCCCCGATGGTGAGCGCCATGGTCTTGTAGATCGAGGTATGGGTCACGGTGTACTGGCGGCCGTAGCATGTGCTACAACTCTGGACGCTATCGTCGAGCGCCTTGATCTTGCCCTCGCCTCCACAGGGCCGACACGAGTGTCGCTCCTCGCGGCTGGTGGGCTGGGCGGCGTACACGATGTCGCCGAGGCCGTATGTCGTTTCTAGTCTCATGGGGTTAGCCTCCTAGGGCCACGATAGCGACGGGGATCGCGACTGTCAAGTCCAGCAGCACCGACCCGGGGGCGGTCATCGTTCGTAGTCCTCCCACACTTCAGCCATGCGCTGGATCAACGAGGCGGAGGTCACCAGCCGCGAGCGGCCGTAGGCCAGCCAGCGATTGTACTCCTCGGGGCTGTCTGTGGAGATGAGCATCTTGTTCGTGGCTCGGGCCACCTTGCCGATCTCCTCGACTAGGAACATCGCGAACTCGATGAGCGGGATGTGGTCCAGCTCGGGGTGGTGTCCTGAGTTCCGGAACAGGGCACGGGCCTCCTTGCTCTCTGCCTTGACGTCGTGAGCGAAGCGCCGGGCACGGCCCCAGCGTTCGATCTCCTCTAGGGTGTCGCGCACCGGGTAGCCATTGTCGCTCATGCTGTCTCCTTGAACTGGTCGGCTGCCGAGCGCACCTGTCGCCGGACCTCCTCAAGGGTAGACTGCAGGGCTGCCGTTGTCACGAGGTTGATCAGCATGTCCACGGTGATGGCTGCTGTGCACCCGCAGCAATCAGGGTTCCGCGTCACCATGAACTCGCAGCCGGGCCGGTGCTCCATCGTCCGCAGGACGAGCGCTCGCTGGATCAGAATCTGCACAGCATCGTCGAGCTTCGCCATCTCAGCAGCCCCCGCTCACCCACGCTAGGAACGTGGCCACGATCCCGAACCCGAGGAACGCCCCTAGGCCGACGGCCACGTACTGCGCTGCCTGTAGAGGGCTCATGACGACGGCCTCGCTTCCACGTCGTAGAGTGGTATCTCCGGGTAGAGGCGCGCCACGCGGATGATGATGTCGAGGCGCACGGCCACGTAGCACGTGCAGGGCGTATCGCCGTTGTACCCACACCGCTGGAGGTGCTGGCCTCGTTCGACGATGTCGGCGTACATCTGGCGGGCCTCAATCACCCCCGACAGGGCCGCGTTCTCACGGCCGTGGTGGATGCGCATGCAGCCGTCCACCGGGCATCGGCCGTCCACCAGCGCATGGGGGCAGTGGGCCGTGCGGGGCAGGGTGCAGCACGTGAGGTCGTTCAATGGGGTCCTGCTGTTGTGCATGCGCCCTGACCTCGGGGCTGTGGTGGGCCTGTAGGGTATCTCCTGCAAGGCCGGTGGCCCTGCCGAGGGTAGGCGTCCGGTGACGCCTCGCTCTGGCTCGTGGGGGACACGTTGGCGTTCCCACAGCTTCGGCGTGTCCGAGACCAGTCGTCCGGTACGAGTACCGCCCTGTGCTTTGAGGCGGACGATCAGCTCCCGATCGAGGTCGGTGGTAGCCATGTCCTGCACCTCTAAGACCTCGGGCTCGGTGCGGGGTAGCGACGGCTCTGGGTCTGGGTCGCGCCAGACGCCTCCGCTGTCAGCGATGCCCTGCCTCACCCCGGCCTTGAATTCCTCGTTGGCGATGTGCCAGTTGTACGCCGGGAACGCCGTGCAGTGCGGGATCGGCTTACGGCGTAGCAGCCGTGACCCCCATGTGGACTCCAGCCGGTCGACGATGATCGTCACGCTCGTATGGGCTGGGGACGGCTTGCCCTCCAGAGGGGCTCGTAGGGTGTGCATCACTGCATCTCCACGGTCACCTTGTGCTCCGTGAACAGGTGGTCGTGGATGAGAGCGCACTCCGTGTGTCGGCATCCGCGAACCCTAGTCTGCTCTGGGCAATGCCTCTCGGGCCCTGCGCCACAACACCATGTCGTCAAGGTAGCCATCTAGTCCTCCTCGAATCTGTACACCCGACACCGTAGGCACTGGCTGCCCATGCT
>LAZR01002413.1_pt1 | contig 10885 bp, 7 predicted proteins | sample 329461 | NCBI WGS metagenome assembly LAZR01 (sample SAMN03002196, study PRJNA259156) | marine sediment metagenome | biome: sea floor; feature: Hydrothermal impacted sediments; material: marine sediment; isolation source: Loki non-amplified sample from Loki's castle hydrothermal vent sediment ...
GCTTGGCAAACACCGCCAGCGAGACACTCGTTACAAAAAATACCAGTGCGAGCAACGTTGTCATGCGGGTCAGAAAATTGCCACTGCCCTGACTGCCGAATACGGTTTGAGACGCGCCGCCACCACCGAAGGCTGCGCCAGCGTCTGCACCTTTACCCTGCTGGATCAGCACCAGACCCACCAGCGCCACCGCGATTACCACGTGCACAACGACTACCAGTGTTTCTATCCAATCCATATCGACTCTCGCGAACCTTTAATTTTAGGTGCCTGCCGACAAAGACCGGCAGATACTCATAAATTCTTTTGCGACCAACGATGCGCCGCCAATTAAACCGCCGTCTACATCCGGCTCTGAAAAAAGATCCGCTGCATTATCGGCCTTTACACTGCCACCGTAAAGCAAAGCAATCTCATCAGCCGGTGCACCCATATCTCTCAAAACATCGCGTATGGCAGCGTGCATTGCCTGGGCGTCATCAGATGTTGCTGTTTTACCGGTGCCTATCGCCCAAACTGGCTCGTAGGCTAATACGATATTTTGCCAATCACCCTGCTTGACTGATGACAAGCCTTCGCGCACCTGACCCGCAACGACCACTTCAGCCCGCCCGGATTCTCGCTCTTCAAGCGTTTCACCCACACACACGATCGCTGTTAAACCGCTACCAACAACAATCGAAACCTTTTCGGCAACCATTTTGTCGGTTTCACCAAAAAGCTGACGGCGCTCGGAATGGCCTACAAGCGCAAAGCAACACCCTGAATCTTTCGCCATCTCCGAGGACACTTCCCCCGTGTAGGCGCCAGACTGCCACCGGGCTACATTTTGAATGCCTACTGAGATGTTGCCCTGAGCTTCTCTCACCACATCTCCGATATAAATGGCGGGAGGAATGATAACAACCTCTACGCCTTTATCAAGAGATACAGACTCAGACCGCACGTAACCAACCAACTTTTCCGAGAGGTCTTTCGACCCGTTCATTTTCCAGTTGCCGGCTACAATCTTGCGTCGCATAACAGTTCCCATATGTAAGGGAGGGCGCACTATACAGCAGTCCCTCGTAACAGACAACCGCCCGAAACCAACAAAATCAGGGCGTTGAGTTTTCCACAATCTTGGCGAGCGCTTCTGCAACGCGACGAATATCGCCCGCACTCTGGCCTTCTGCCATTACCCGGATGAGAGGCTCTGTTCCTGAGGCCCGCAGCAGGATTCTGCCAGAACTGCCCAACTCCAATTCCGCCTTGCGAACCGCCGAAACAATATCGGCGCGACTGAACGGGTCAAACCGTTGGGCAACGCGCACGTTGATCATTGTTTGGGGCAACTTGCTCATACCCTGTCGCAATTCGGCGAGAGTTTTACCCGATTTCCCGATCGACAGCAGCACCTGAAGCGCAGACACAATGCCGTCGCCCGTGCTGGTGCAATCGCGGATGACCATGTGACCAGAACCCTCTCCGCCCAGAACCCAGTTGTTAGCCAGCAGGCGCTCCATCACATAACGGTCTCCGACATTCACACGCTCGAATGTAATGCCCATTTCTGTGAGGGCCAGCTCAACACCCAGATTGGTCATTAGCGTGCCAACCACGCCGCCCTTGAGGCGATCTTCGGCAAATCGCTGGGACGCGATCACATACAACAACTCATCACCGTCGACCTCTGAACCGTCGCGATCAATCATAAGTACCCGGTCGCCATCGCCATCAAAGGCAATGCCCAAGTCTGCACCCTTATCAATAACAGCCTGCTTGAGCCTACCCAAATGCGTAGAACCGACATCCAGATTGATGTTGAGCCCGTCCGGCTCCGCTCCGATAACAGACACTTGCGCGCCCAGCTCACGGAACACTTTCGGGGCAACGTGATACGTCGCCCCATGAGCGCAATCCAGAACAATTTTCAGGTTATCCAATGTGAACTGGTTCGGAACCGTACTTTTGCAGAACTCGACGTAGCGCCCCGGCGCATCTTCCACCCTCGACGCCTTTCCCAGCTCGCCGGCGCCACAAACCTCTATAGGCTTATCCAACCAGCGCTCAATCTCGGCCTCCAGGGCGTCGTCGAGCTTGGTGCCGTCGGCGGAGAAAAACTTGATGCCGTTGTCATGGTGCGGATTGTGAGAGGCGCTGATAACGATTCCCGCCGAAGCGCGAAACGTGCGAGTCAGATAGGCAATGGCCGGTGTTGGCATAGGGCCCAACAGCTTTACATCCACCCCGGCCGCCGACAACCCGGCCTCCAAAGCAGACTCGAACATGTAACCCGACAACCGGGTATCCTTGCCAATCAGTACGCTGTTACGCTGACCCGCCTTCTTGAAGGCCTGACCCGCAGCCCATCCGAGGTGCAGCATGAATTCCGGGGTAATCGGGTGTTCACCTACCCTGCCACGTATTCCATCCGTACCAAAATACTTTCTTCCGGCCATCAAACTGTCTCCTTTACGGCCATCACTACCTTGACGGCATCAACGGTTTCCCTGACATCGTGCACGCGAATAATGCTTGCACCCTTCATAGCCGATATTGTCGCGGCCGCAAGGCTCGCCGGCAACCTTTCATCAACGTCCCTGCCCGTGATCTGGCCAAGCATGGATTTCCTCGACAGCCCCACTAAAAGGGGATGTCCAAGAACCTGCAACTGCTCGAGCGAAGCAAGAAGCCGCAGATTATGCTCGATATTTTTCCCGAACCCGAACCCGGGGTCCAGAATGATATTCTGCGTGGGGATGCCGGCTTGTTCCGCAGCACGGATCCTCAGGGTAAGAAATTCACTGACCTCGCGCAGTATATTCTGATACTCGGGCCGGTTCTGCATGGTCTCAGGCTCACCCTGGATGTGCATGATACACACCGGCACACCTGCACTTGCTGCCGCGACCAATGCGCCGTCTCTTTGCAGCGCGCGCACGTCGTTGATCAGCCCTGCGCCCAACCCCACCGCCTGAGCCATCACCTCGGGCGTGCTGGTATCTACCGATACGATCACATCCAATTCCCGGGCAATAGCCTCTACTGCAGGGCAGACCCGATCCAGCTCTTGCTGAACTGAAACGCTGGCGGCGCCCGGGCGAGTAGACTCCCCACCCACATCAATAAACGCAGCGCCGTGTTTGACCATTTCGCGGGCGCGGAAAAGCGCTGCATCCAGCCGGTTGTATTGGCCACCGTCGGAAAACGAATCCGGCGTAACGTTAAGAACGCCCATTACATGGCAGTGAGACATATCCAGCATTCGCCGGCCAAACGTCATTTCCATAACAAACCTTTCCCGTGCACGCACACCAAAAGCTGAAACATCACGCCGATTAAAAGCAAACGCCGCCCATAATCAGGGCGGCGCGATGCAACATAAAACGACTCAGATCCGTTGAATCAGGGAGCGTTAACGCTCTCCCGCCGGCCGACCAACATCTGGCCTTTGGCCATCATCAGAAGGCTTTGCTGCGGGAGCCTGCTCCGGATCCTCGGCCTTGACACCACCGGCGGAACCTCTGTCGTCCCAGCCTTTCGGCGGACGCGGTGTGCGGCCTTCCATGATGTCGTCAATCTGATGACGATCAATGGTTTCATACTTCATCAACGCCCCGGCCATGTTGTCCAGCTTATCCCGGTTGTCCACCAGAATCTGCGTGGCTTTCTCATAACAGGTATCGATGATGTTGCGAACTTCTTCATCAATACGCTGTGCCGTTTCGGGCGAGTAAACCGTTTGAGCCTGACCGGCTGAGCGTCCGAGGAACGGTTCTTCACTGTCAGTATCGTACTGCAATGGCCCGAGTTTCTCAGACAGCCCCCAGCGAGTAACCATGTTACGGGCAATGCTGGTAGCGCGCTCGATGTCATTCGATGCACCGGTAGTGACACCGTCAAAACCCAGCGTCAGCTCTTCGGCAATACGGCCACCAAACAGGCTGCAAATAGAACTGATCAGAAAGCGCTTGCTGTGGCTGTATCGATCTTCCTCGGGAAGGAACATCGTCACGCCGAGAGCACGGCCACGTGGAATAATGCTGACTTTGTAAACCGGGTCATGCTCGGGGGTCAATCGACCAACAATAGCGTGACCTGACTCGTGATAAGCCGTATTGAGCTTTTCTTTTTCGCTCATAACCATGGACTTACGCTCAGAGCCCATCATGATCTTGTCTTTCGCAAGCTCAACCTCTTCCATGGAGACAAGGCGCATATTTCGACGAGCCGCAAACAGCGCTGCTTCGTTAACCAGGTTTGCAAGATCCGCACCGGAGAAGCCTGGCGTGCCACGCGCAATAAATGCGGGCTCGACATTTTCATCCAGGGGGACTTTCTTCATGTGAACTTTGAGAATCTGTTCACGACCGATGATGTCGGGCAACCCAACCACGACCTGACGGTCAAAACGGCCAGGGCGCAAAAGTGCCGGATCAAGTACGTCCGGGCGGTTGGTCGCAGCAATAACGATAACGCCCTCGTTACCTTCAAAGCCGTCCATTTCAACCAGTAGCGCGTTCAATGTCTGCTCACGCTCATCGTGACCACCACCCATGCCGGCACCACGATGGCGACCGACCGCATCGATCTCGTCGATGAAGATAATGCAGGGGCTCTGCTTCTTGGCTTGCTCGAACATGTCCCGCACACGGGATGCACCAACGCCTACGAACATCTCAACAAAGTCGGAACCGGAAATCGAGAAGAACGGAACCTTTGCCTCACCAGCGATAGCCTTGGCAAGCAGTGTTTTACCGGTACCCGGCTGCCCCACCATCAAAACGCCCTTGGGAATACTGCCGCCCAGACGCTGGAATTTGCTGGGATCCCGGAGGAAGTCGACCAACTCCTTCACATCTTCTTTGGCCTCATCAACACCGGCCACATCGGCAAAGGTGGTCTTGATCTGATCCTCACTCATCAGCTTTGCTTTGCTCTTGCCAAACGACATGGGGCCTTTGCCACCGCCGCCGCCCTGCATCTGGCGCATGAAGAACACAAACAACGCGATTATGATCAGGATCGGGAACGCCGCGACCAACAACTGAGTCCACAAGCTCTGACGCTCCGGCTCTTTACCAATCACTTCTACCTTGTTCGCCAGCAGATCGTCCATCAGCTTATTGTCTGACACCTGCGGGCGAATTGTCTCGAACTGGGAACCGTCGCCGCGGGTGCCCTGAATTTCGAGACCATCAATGGTGACTTTGTTGACCTGACCCTGCTGGACCATTTCAACGAATTGGGAATAATTGACTTGCTGACCGCTGGTGGTGGGAGAGAAATTCTGAAACACCATCAACAGTACTGCGGCTATTATTAGCCAAAGAACCAGATTTTTTGCCATATCGTTCAAGGATCATCACCTGTGAATTGAAAAGCAGGCCTGAAGCACCGCCCTTTACTGACACCTTACACCAATTGTACGTCTATCCACCAGAAACGGCCTATTCGTACCAGCCGCAGAAAAACGTAGCTGCGGATCAATCTGCAGACGCTCTTGAACGCCAGACAAATCCTCTTGTTACTTGTATGTGGGCCCCATCTCGAAAATTACAACTCCCGCAGGGTGATCGGTTACACGAGGTTGTCTGTTACAATCCGCAAATTATACGTCGTCGCCAGCGAATATGCCGCTGACCTTTTGTTAATCGCACCGATAAAGAGATTACATCATGAGCCTTTCACCGGAGCAACGCCGGGAGTACCGGGCTATCGCCCACAACCTGAAACCCGTCATTATTGTGGGTGACAAGGGCCTGACGGAGAGCCTTCAGGAAGAACTGGAGCGCGCCCTGAACGACCACGAGCTTATCAAGGTCAAGGTGGCTAACCAGGACCGTGAAGCGCGCCAGGAAGCGATCACCGCCCTCTGCGAATCCAGTGGCGCAGAAATTGTGCAAACCATCGGAAAAATTGCGGTGATTATGCGCCGGTCAAAGAAGCCCAACCCAAAGCTGTCCAACCTTCTGCGCCACAAACACTGACGCCCCCTGAACATAAAAAAACCGGCTGCGCTAAACACAGCCGGTTTTTTGTTTGCAGCGCTAAAACAGAGTCAGATGTACTCCACCTTTTCGATCTCGTACTCCACGGTGCCCGATGGCACGCGAATAGCGACCACATCGTCTTCACTCTTGCCGACCAGCGCGCGGGCAATCGGTGATGAAATGGACAGCTTGCCTTGCTTGATGTCTGCCTCGTCTTCACCAACGATCTTGTAGACCACCTGCTCATCCGTATCCATGTTCATCAGGTGAACGGTGGTTCCGAAGATAACCCGGCCCGTGTTTTCCATCGCAGTAACGTCGATCACTTGAGCGTCGGAAAGTTTGCCTTCAATTTCCTGAATCCGCCCCTCAATGAAGCTCTGTTGCTCACGGGCCGCGTGGTATTCGGCATTTTCTTTCAGGTCACCATGCTCGCGTGCATCCGAAATCGCGGCAATAACCCGGGGCCGGTCCTCGGATTTCAGCGTCCGAAGCTCCTCACGAAGACGGGACTCGCCCAACTTTGTCATAGGTACTCTTTCACTCATGATCATACTTCCCTGCGTGAAGGTCTTGCAGGCGGCGTACTGTGCGCTCCGGGCCGAACTTGATGGCCCGACAGAAAGCTTCGCCGCCGGCCAGCGTTGTTGTATAAGCTACTTTGGTCTGCAAAGCCGATTGGCGAATCTGTGCCGAATCTGACACCGCTTTGCGACCCTCTGTTGTGTTAATAATCAGTTGAACCTGTCCATTCTTGATAGCGTCCACTATGTGGGGACGCCCCTCGCCCACCTTGTTAACTCGCTCCACCTCAATACCCGCTTCGCGAAGGGCCTTCGCGGTGCCGGTGGTGGCTACAAGCTTGAAGCCTGTGTCTACCAGATCCCGGGCGACCTGAATGGCGCCGGCTTTATCCACATCGCGAACCGACATGAACGCCCTCCCTGTGGAGGGCAACCGCTCTCCAATGGCCAGTGAAGCCTTGGCAAAAGCCTCATCAAAGCTGTCGCCAAGCCCCATAACCTCGCCTGTGGACTTCATCTCCGGACCCAGAATCGGATCAACCGACGGGAATTTATTGAACGGGAATACCGACTCTTTCACAGCGTAGTAGCTGGGTATCACTTCTTTTGTAAAACCCTGATCCGCAAGAGAAGTCCCGGCCATGACCCGTGCAGCCACCTTGGCCAACGACACGCCGATCGCTTTGGATACGAAGGGCACTGTCCGCGAAGCGCGCGGGTTAACTTCAATCACGTAAATCTCGTCATCCTGCCAGGCCAACTGAACATTCATCAGTCCCACAACCCCCAGCTCGATGGCCATTTTCCTGACGGCCTCACGCATAGCGTCCTGGACGTCGGGCGGCAGCGTGTAGGGCGGCAAGGAACAAGCCGAATCACCGGAGTGAATGCCGGCCTGCTCAATATGCTGCATGATGCCACCAATGACCACGTCCTTGCCGTCGCAAATGGCATCAATATCCACCTCGATGGCGGCATTTAAGAAATGATCCAGCAACACTGGACTGTCGTTTGAGACCAGTACAGCGCTGCGCATGTAACGCGTCAGCTCTTCCTCTGCGTACACGATTTCCATGGCTCGACCGCCCAGCACATAAGACGGGCGCACCACCAACGGATAACCGATTTCACGGGCCGCCAGAATACCTTCCTCATGGCTGCGCACCGTCGCGTTTTCCGGCTGTTTGAGCCCCAGGCGATTAATCATCTGCTGAAACCGCTCACGATCCTCCGCACGGTCAATCGCATCCGGGCTGGTGCCGATAATGGGCACGCCTGCCGCCTCCAGGCCACGGGCCAGTTTCAGAGGGGTCTGGCCACCGTATTGAACGATAACGCCCTTGGGCTTTTCAACGTTGATGATTTCCAACACGTCCTCAAGCGTAACCGGCTCAAAATACAATCGGTCTGAGGTGTCGTAATCTGTTGATACTGTCTCAGGGTTGCAGTTGATCATGATGGTTTCATAACCGTCCTCGCGCATGGCGAGCGCGGCATGCACGCAGCAGTAATCAAATTCGATACCCTGGCCGATCCTGTTAGGACCACCCCCGATAACCACGATTTTCTCGCGGTCGGTGGCATTCGCCTCACACTCCTCTTCATAGGTGGAGTACATGTAAGCGGTGTCAGAGGCAAACTCTGCGGCGCAGGTATCGACCCGTTTGTAAACCGGACGAATGTTCAGCTCATGCCGCAGTTTGCGCAGGCTCACTTCGGTTATGCCCAACAGTTTGGCTAACCGGGCATCGGAGAAACCTTTGCGCTTGAGGCGGAAAAGGGTGGCATGATCCATATCCGCCTTACCGGCGAATTTCAAAGCCTGTTCCTCTCGGATCAGATCTTCGATCTGCACCAGATACCAGGGATCCACCTTGGTGTATTCGAAAACGTCATCAACGCTCAGGCCAGCCCGGAAGGCGTCACCTATGTACCAGATACGCTCGGCACCGGGAACACTGAGCTCGCGGGTGAGGGTTTCACGGGAACTTTCCGAGGTGAACTCTTCAAGCTGCTCGTCAAAACCGTCCGAACCCACTTCCAGACCCCGAAGGGCTTTTTGCAGAGATTCCTGGAACGTGCGGCCAATGGCCATGACTTCACCCACCGATTTCATCTGGGTGGTCAGGCGAGCGTCGGCTTGCGGAAATTTTTCAAAGGTAAACCGGGGAATCTTGGTAACCACATAGTCGATACTGGGCTCGAACGACACAGGCGTCACACCGCCGGTTATCTCATTACGCAGTTCGTCCAGCGTGTAGCCAACCGCCAGCTTGGCCGCCACTTTGGCAATCGGGAAACCGGTTGCCTTGGAGGCCAATGCCGATGAGCGCGAAACCCTTGGGTTCATCTCAATGACAACCATGCGGCCGTTGTCCGGATTGATACCAAACTGTACGTTGGAGCCGCCGGTTTCCACCCCAATCTCGCGCAGCACTGCCAGAGAGGCGTTGCGCATGATCTGGTATTCTTTATCGGTAAGCGTCTGAGCTGGCGCAACCGTGATGGAATCACCGGTGTGCACGCCCATGGCGTCGAAATTCTCGATCGCGCAAACAATAATGCAGTTATCTGCCTTATCGCGGACCACTTCCATCTCATACTCTTTCCAGCCGATCAGCGACTCGTCGATGAGCAATTCGCTGGTAGGAGAAAGATCCAGGCCTCGGGTACAGATTTCTTCAAACTCGTCCCGGTTATAAGCAATACCACCGCCAGATCCACCCATGGTAAACGACGGCCGAATGATGCATGGAAAGCCGATGTCTTCAGCGACTGTCCAGGCTTCTGCCATGGTGTGGGCAATAGAGGCACGAGGACACTCGAGGCCGATGGCCTTCATGGCCTTGTCAAAACGGCTTCGATCTTCGGCTTTATCAATAGTGTCGGCGTTGGCGCCGATCATTTCCACGCCGTGCTCAGCCAGAACCCCGTGCTTTTCGAGGTCCAGCGCGCAATTCAGTGCTGTTTGGCCGCCCATGGTAGGCAACAAAGCATCGGGCTTTTCTTTTTCGATGATTTTGGCGACGGTCTGCCAGGTAATTGGCTCAATGTAGGTGGCATCCGCCATCACCGGATCCGTCATGATGGTGGCCGGATTCGAGTTAACCAGGATGACCCGATAACCCTCTTCGCGCAGGGCTTTACACGCTTGCGCTCCGGAATAGTCAAATTCGCACGCCTGCCCGATCACAATCGGGCCTGCGCCTAGAATCAGGATGCTTTTAATATCGGTCCGTTTTGGCATGTCTTGGTAAACCTGTCAGCAGCATTTAAATTCTTGTAGCGCAAAAAGCAGCGCGTGCCTGGGATGGTGCAACTGTGCGTATGCCAGCTACCCCGTTCGGACTTCCATCAGGCGGATAAACTCATCAAACAGGGGGGCTACATCGCAGGGACCAGGGCTCGCCTCAGGGTGCCCCTGAAAGCTGAACGCTGGTTTGTCAGTGCGACGAACGCCTTGCAAAGTGCCATCAAACAGTGACTTGTAGGTCACTTCCAGCACCGCAGGCAAGGAAGCCTCATCCACTGCAAAACCGTGATTCTGACTTGTAATCATGACGGTGCCGTTTTCAAGACGCTGAACCGGGTGATTGGCGCCATGGTGACCGTGGTTCATTTTCATACTTTTCGCGCCGCTGGCCAGTGCCAGAAGCTGGTGCCCCAGACATATACCAAACACCGGAATCTCCGTTTCCAGCACTTCCTGAATTGCCTTGATTGCGTAATCACAGGGCTCAGGGTCACCCGGGCCGTTGGACAGAAATATGCCGTCCGGATTCATCGCCAGCACATCCGAAGCCGAGGTTTGCGCCGGCACAACGGTAATATCGCAGCCGCGGGACGCGAGCATGCGCAGGATGTTGAACTTGACGCCGTAGTCCCACGCCACAACCTTGAACCTGGTTTCGCCCGCCTCACCGTAGCCTTTGTCGAGCGTCCACTCTCCCTGGGTCCAGTTATAGATTTTGTCGCAGGTCACTTCTTTGGCCAGATCCATGCCTTTAAGCCCCGGAAACGCCTTGGCCAACTCCAGAGCGCGCTCAGCGGTCGCATCGGCACCCGCCACAATGGCGCCGTTCTGCGAGCCTTTGTCTCGGAGAATCCGTGTCAGGCGCCGGGTATCTATATCAGCCATTCCGACAACATTGTTGCTTCGCAGATACTCATCCAGCGACCCGGTGCTGCGCCAGTTGCTGGCCATCAGAGGCAGGTCGCGAATAATCAGACCGGCGGCCTGAATGCGGCCGGACTCGACATCCTCTTCATTGACTCCCGTGTTACCAATGTGGGGATAGGTCAGGGTAACGAGTTGGCGGGCGTATGATGGGTCGGTCAGTATTTCCTGATAGCCGGTCATGGCGGTGTTAAACACCACTTCACCGC
>LAZR01002415.1_pt1 | contig 10882 bp, 9 predicted proteins | sample 329461 | NCBI WGS metagenome assembly LAZR01 (sample SAMN03002196, study PRJNA259156) | marine sediment metagenome | biome: sea floor; feature: Hydrothermal impacted sediments; material: marine sediment; isolation source: Loki non-amplified sample from Loki's castle hydrothermal vent sediment ...
TTTTTTACTCGGGGCAATTATTTTCATTGTTAGGTTCATCCATTACACAATTTGTAATAGTCTGGTGGATTACTATTCAGACGGGAAGCACGATTATGCTTGCAATTGCTACGTTTGCTTATATTATGCCAATGGCTGCCGTAATGCCAATAGCGGGAGTAGATGCCGACAAATATAATCGAAAAACCATTATCGTAATAGTTGATTCACTTCAGGCATTTACGACACTCTTCATAATTTTGTTGTTTAGTTTAGAACTTGTCGGGCCAATTTTGATAATTGTTTTAAATGGTCTATTAGGTTTATGTCAGGGGTTCCATTTACCCACCGTTAGCAGTATCATCCCAACGATGGTACCAAAAGATAAACTGAGTCGAATAAACGGTGTGAGTTTTTTATTTTCAGGTTTTATTCATACCATCGGACCCATCATTGCTGCCACCTTATTAGCAATTTTACCAATCAAAATAATTCTTTGGATCGATCCTCTAACATTTATTATTGCGATTATCCCTTTAATATTTATTAAGATACCTAAAGTTATATCAGAGGAAACACAAAATAAAAAAAAATCGTTTATAACAGATTTAAAGGAGGGATATCAAACATTAAGGTTAATTCCGATCGTTTTTATGATGTTGCTGGTTTCTATGTTCATAAATTTCTTATCAAGACCGTTCCAAACTTTAATGCCCTATTATATAATATTCGTACACTCTGGCACTCCCTCAGATTTAGCTCTTATCTCTGCTTTTATGAGTGGGGGTATTTTAATAGGAGCAATAATAACTTCAATTAAGAAAGAGTGGAAACATAAGATTTTCATTTATTTTAGTTTAGAATCTGCTTTATTACTACCAACAGTAGTTTTTATTTTTTTGCCGAAAGGATCTTTTCTATTGATGGGAATAACGGGAGCGGTTTATGGAATGATTATGCCAATCTTAAATACGATTTATTTGACTCTCATGCAAACTAAAGTTCCAGCAGATAAGTTGGGGAGGGTAAGTTCGATGGATTGGGCAATTTCAATGGGTATATCTCCAGTGGGCGCTCTTTTAGCGGGATTTCTAGCTGATATAATAGGAGTCAACATGTTAATTCTCTCTAGTGCAATTGTAGCAGTAATAATTTCGAGTATAATATGGCGATATACGAGTGTTCGATATAATCTAGACCAAGAACAAATTGAAAAAATTGCATGAACTGTTTACCAGACCTTCTCTTTGTCAATAGACGAGTTTATTAGCTCTTTCAAATCAATCTCAAAATTTTTTAACACTCTTTTCCATTTTAGTAATGAAAAGGACAAAAGTAGTTCAATAACATTATATTTGATATAATATTTAGCTATTGAACAATCATTTTTACGAAAAAAGGATAAATGGAGCCAGTAGCTAATCAAGAAACATATAGAAGTTATTTGAAATTTTGGATGGGGCAATTAGCTTCCTTATTGGGTTCCTCAGTCGTCTTTTTTGTAATATTTGTATGGATAGAAGACGAGACAAATTCTGTCTTAATGCTTTCGGTCGCCAGTTTTATTAATTTGATACCAATGTTGCTATTTTTTCCTTTAGCTGGTGTTATCGCAGATTTATACGATAGAAAGAAGATTATATTAATCGCGGATTCTTCACAGGCATTTATAACCGTAGTTATAGCACTATTTTTCATATTCGATTATACCGTTATTTGGGTTGTTTTCCTCTTATTAGGACTTCGAAGTGTGTGTCAAGCATTCCACCTTCCAACAGTAAGCGCTCTTACCCCATCTATGATACCTAAGGAAAAGTTAAGTAGAGTGAACGGTATAAGATTTATGTTCCTTGGGATTGTTCAATTGGTTGGTCCTGGGCTTGGTGCTACTTTACTATTTTTTTTTCCAATAAAATATATTTTATGGATAGATTTAATAACTTTCTTTATAGCATTAATTCCTCTGATATCGCTTAAACTCCCTACGATTCATACTGAAGAGAAAAGATTAGAAAGCAAATCTTTCAAAAGAGAAATTAAGGAAGGTTTTTCTATTATAAAAGCTATTCCTGGATTTTCAGTCATTATTATTCTAGCCATGTTACTCTATCTTCTATCCCAGCCTGTGATGACGTTAGCCCCCCATTTTATAAAAACAGTTCATGGCGGTAATGATTTTAGTTTAGCATTAAATTCCATGATCTTTCAAGGAGGAATGATTTTGGGATCGATACTTGTTTCACTGAAAAAGAGATGGAAAAATAAAATGCGAACATTATTTTTAGGCATTATGATAATTAATATTGGATTTTTAATTTATGCCCTTTCTCCAATAGGGGTTTTTTTATTTATGCAAATAGGATTACTAATTATGGGCTTTATAATGCCAATAGTGGAAGTAATTATAATGACAGTTACACAAATTACCGTTCCTTTAGATAAAATGGGAAGAGTATCCTCAATTCTCAATTTGTTAATGATGGTTGCTTCACCTTTAGGAGCTATTCTCGCAGGACCATTAAGTTTGATTTTAGGAATATCTACTTTATATGTTTTATGTGCCTTGATTAGTATAATCGTTACTATAATACCTTACTTATCATCTTCATTTCGTAGTATAGATTATGATCACATAACATTGGGTTTATAGAAAGTCGAAATAGAGAAAAAATAAATAAAAAATTGCTTAGTAATATCTTTGTAATTTATTTTTGAAATAATTCAACCAAGCGTTAAGAAGTTTAAAAACACTTTTCATATTAAAATTTCTTTTCCATTGTAGATATTTCTCCCTTTATGATATTATGTAGAAAAAGTTTGATGAAAAACATTTAAAAGTAAATTTGCTTTCGACATCTATTTGCGATAGATAAGTATTAATTGAGAATATACCATTTATGTAATGAAGAAAGATATTCTTATCTTTGTAATTAGTTCATTGAGATAATAGAAATGGTAATTGAAGAGAGAATTGAAATTGATCCTGAAATATGTCACGGAAAGCCTCGCATCAAGGGAACAAGAATAACCGTTTCAATTATCCTCGAATGGTTAGAATCAGGAAAGACATTTGAGGAGATTATCGGTGCTTATCCTGACTTATCCAAAGAGGATATATCTGCTACCGTTCGATATGCAAGAAAATCAATCGAGGAAGAGGAAAGTGCCTCAATCTCATGACGCTAAATTTTTATTGGATGAAAATGTATCTAATAATTTAAGAAAGCTTTTAATCTCAAAAGGATATGATACTATTACAGTTCAGGAATTGAACAAAAGAGGGACGAAAAATAGTGTTCTACAAGAAATTGCGAGAAAAGAAAGTCGAGTTCTTTTAACATTTGACAAAGATTTCATTAAATTTAAGCATGTAAGTGATAATCATTTAATTCTTGTTGATATACACCCATTAATTGACGAAAATGTGCTTCCACATTTTGAAAAGTTTCTAAATTCATTCTCTTTTGATGACTTAAAAGAAAATATAGTTATTTTACAGAAAGATAAGATAATTTTAAAAAAGAAATAAAAGAACTTGATTATGAAATTTCATAGAAACTTAATTTTTCAGCGGTAGAATCTCAGCCAAACTCCTTTATATGTTTTATGTGCCCTGATTAGTATAATTGTTACTATAATACCTTACTTATCATCTTCATTTCTCACTCAATTCTGGGCTGGGCAAAAACGTAGGCCTGATAGTGTTACACTACTCACGAATCTTGAAAAATATAGGGATGCAATAATTACCTCGTTTGAAGACTATCTTACCCCTGTTCATATTGTAAAATTGGATACAATTTTCAACGGATATAAAGAACTCTTGATTCTATATTTCCGAGGACAAGAAAAATTTGCTGGTAAGCCTGATAATGCCAAAACACATTTAATACAAAGTATTGTTGATGAAAACCCAATTTTGCAGAGTTTAGATCATGTTAATTCTATCTTAACTTTACTAGTTGGTAATGAGAAATTAGGAATAGGCTGGATGGAATCAACCGCAGAGGAGGAAGGTTTCATGTTTCCATATTTCCGTATAAAACATCAGGTATCACTTCTAACAACAAAACATTTTTTGAAATATGGTCTTACAGTCTTTCCATTTGAGATAAAAAAATTACAAGAAACTACGACGAAATTAGTGGATAAATTTATTTATAGCCATTTTATATCGTCAGTACTTAAAAAAAGGAATGCAATAGCCGATTTACAATATGAGCTGACCTATCGAGTATGGGTGGCATTTGCTACTCATGAGAATGACCCATCAATCAGTTTTAAGAAGATTAAAGAATTAGCTGAATTGAAGAGCTCTCTTGCCCAGTCACTGAATTTGGGTCAAAGAATGGGCCCAGAAAAACTTAAAACATATTTTCTAAAAATAGAACAGTTTAAATCATCCTCAGTCAGTTCAGAAGATTTTAAAATCTATCAAACTGCAATAGACTCAATCCTAAAGTACGCCATACATAGACACATTGACCTTTTTAGATTACACAAAGCAAATGGTGAATACTTTACCCCTTCTGATCCATATGTATCAAATTGGGGTTTACGGATATTATCAAAAGACCCTGAATTTTCAAAAGTTTTAAGTTTACTTGAAAAAACCAAGAAGGATTTTCAAGACGATATTGACACATATGTTCATATAAGATATAAATCATTAGGATTCTCTAAACTTGATAAACGATTAGTCCATAACAAAGGGTTGGTTTTAACTGAGGCACAATTTAAAGTTAAGAAAACCGAATTTTTTACCGAATTGAAGAAAAATGGGCTAATAGAAGAAATCACAGAAAACTCCCCAAACCTTCCCGCCATAATAAAAGAATTATTTAGACTATCTGAAGATATGGGACTGGGAGACCACGAACTCTTAGCAGATAAGTTTCAAGACTCTCCTTTGTTTCTGGGGTCCGAGGTCCCCCTTTACCAGAAGATTGAGGGTATATCTTTTGCGGGTCAACCTGACGGTCTCTTTTATGACTTTAATGAAGAAAATAAATTTATTACCTTAGTCGATTTCAAACCTAATTATCGAGCCGGAGATACGGGGACCTACAGCTTTGCTAATGCCATACCACAAGCTGCGGCTGCCGCTCTTATTCTTCAATTTAAAACCGGCATACGAGTTAAATGTGTTATCTTTAATGACGGAGAAGCCATACTCTTTGATCCGAATAATATACTCCAAGAGTTTAATCAATTTATGACAAGTTACATTCCGAACAGACCAATTCCATGGTTAAAATTATTGAAATTAATCCCTAATAATATTTAAAAAAGTTTATTTTTTTTTTTAATTTCTTAACTTCCGTCAAAGTTAATTCTAATTTACTATTACCTTGAAGTTTTAGTGTTGTTAATGACTTTATAGACTCAATTATCGTTACAGATAAGCTCCTTATTGAAGTATCCCTTAATATCAGTACCCTTAACTTTTCTAAGTTTAATATCGTGTCTGGGAGCTTTTCTATATTAACATGAACCAGATATAAAGACTCTAGGTGTAATAGTCTCGTAAAAGAAGTTTCAAATTTAATTACTGGTTTACTATGAAAGCCAACGATTTTCAATCTTACCAAATTCGGAAAATAATGAAATAAATCAGGAATTGTTGTACCCATTATATTACAAGATATCGTTAAGTATTTAACCGATTTTGCAGAAAATTTTTCGCTAAATATATTGTCGGAACGACTTTTAATATATAGATGTAACCGTTCAAGGCTTTCCAATTTCTCTAGTTGGCTTGGGATTTGGCGTAATTTATTTTCTATATCTAACTCAAGTTCTTTAATCCTTCCATTTTTGACGCAAAAAAAAATTCCATTACCTCTCTCATCTTCTATAATTAAATCTAAATCAGGAATCAACATATAATCTCTCATAGAGTCTAAAATCTCTTCCATAAATGGAGCGTCTTCTGGAGCGAGTATCCCACTAAATTTTTCGTTATAAGTTAAGTAATCTAAGTAGCCTTCAACATAAAGAAAGGTTTGAACGGCTTTGTTTCCATATTTATACCTTATAGCGATTTCTTCTTTAAATCTTTCTTTTGCCAATAAGTCACCTTCTTCCGAAAGTGCTCGTAATAAAGGAAAGGCAAGGGTTCGATGCAAGAGAGCGGTATTATACTGATTTTCAAACCATGCTTGAACGTTCGAGCAATGAGCTATAAACTCTTCTTCCGGAAGTAGGAAGTTAGCTTCAGACTCCATGCTATTATCCAAGCTTTCAGCAACTTCATCTATTGACAATACTTTTTGGACCAGATTAACCATAATTGGAAGATTTAAAAGCAAAATCTTACATTGCTTGAATTCCCGATTATTAACAAATAAAATTGTTTTTCCGTCAATTAAGCGAAGTTTTATTAAATTGTTAACTTTAAATTCTCTCATCAATAATTAAATACGGTCTTTCTTATATAAAATTAAAGGGGTTGATGAAATATATTAAATTTTAGATTTTATTCATTTTACAGATATATAGTTTCTTTATTTTGAACAGCTGTTCAAAATCAAATGGATATAACCAGCAATTAAGCCAGTTTGGGAAGCTTCCGGGGGAGCTATTTTTGCAAAAGGCTGAAACCTTTCAATACTAATAAATCCTCTTATTAAATACTTTTTTTTACTTGGTCAAAAACAATAAAAGATGACTAAAATCTTTGCGAAAAATTGAAACAGAAATTAATTGGACGTAAAACTTATCTTCCCAAAAAATCTAATTTTTCCCTTTAAAACGAAGATTAACATTAATCAAAGTAAGAAAGGTCTATAGAATACCTTAAAAACTTCATTAACTCAACAAAGAATCAAGTCCAGAAGAATTAATAATAATGAATATGAGCAAAATAAATGATGAGGCAGAGCAAGAGAATTGTGCCGACTGTAAAAAAGCTGTTATATGTCTTTCTTGTAATAATGAAAGCTCCTTAATGATTATAGATTATGTTTTGATTGTCAGAGTAGTTTCCATATAGATGATATTAAATATCTCGAGGGAGATCCTTACTGTCTCGATTTTTACAATGAACTAATTTGCGATGAATTTATTGTAAATGAACATATTACACTAATACGAGTAGGGGATAAAACAGTGATATATATTAATGGAAAGGAGATCTCCCAATGTATGTACTTGCTTATGAATATTCCAAAAAGAGAAGCAGAAGATGAAAGATGTATTAATATTGACGAATTTAAGAGTAAAACTTTTTCCAAGCGTTTACTGTCATATTTTTGCGACCTTCGTCAGGGTCTCCGAAAACATCTGGAACAGAGACTTTTGCAGCTTCGATGTTGTCATCTATAGCATCTTTTATTATATTCCTAAGATCTTTATAAAATTTAATGTGTCTATCTAATGCACTAGCTCCTTTTAAAATTGGACCATGACCAGGTATATAAATTTCTGCTTTAATATCTTGCATTTTCTCTAGTGCTTTAATTAACAGCTCAGGGTTACAAGTAGGATCTCCTGCATATGGAAAAGTATTTTCAAAAATTAAGTCTCCTGCGAAAACAACTTTTTCATGCGGAAAAGAGACAAAACTAGATCCAGCGGTATGGCCTCCTGTATGGTAAACCTCAATATGTAAATCATCATCTTGGATAATCAATTTATCTGTAAAAAGGAGTGTAGGAATAATATACTCAATTCCTTCGCCTATTGGTCCTTCCTTTGCCAAATTTTCAATAAAAACTTGATATCGAGATTTAGTTTCAGCATTCGACATGATTTTTGAGGTCATTTCACTGCTCAGGATACAGATATCTTTAAAGGGCTTGAATCCAAATATATGGTCTCCGTGATAATGAGTAACAATCAGATATTTGACAGGGACACCAAATTGGCTCTTTAAATTCTTCCTCAATAATTCTCCGGTTTTAACAAACATGGTGCTATCAATAGCAACACAAAAATTGCGTAGAGCTAAACCTCCCGCATTACCACGTCCTTCACCAGTAGTGTTAGCTACCGTCAGAGGTGTGATAGATTCTAATTCATATGAAACTCCCATTAAAACTCACTTTTTTAAGATTTCCTTATTTTTATTCGGGAAAATTATTATTATGAGTATTAACCCATCTTATAAGATCTTTACTTTTTTTGGGGAAGAGATGTTTAATTACATCTACAGCTGTTTTTCTTAGACTTGGATCCTCCTCCGAGAGAATAAAGTTCTCGAGTGCTATAAAGACTTTCTCGTCTTTCAATTTTAGGACTTTAAATGCCAAAACACTTATTTTTTGAATTTCAATATCCTCACTACTTTCTAAAATATAATTTAATAGTTCTATTGCCTCCTCATCGTTCATATGTTTTGTGGTAACATATTCGTATATTTTAGCGACTGTTAACTCTTGACTCATAAAATCCAATGCATCTTGATAGAGTATATCCCATCTATTTAATGATTCTTCAAATTCAGATGATTTTTTTAAATCAAAAGGACATTCATGATTTTCAGGTAATCTATGTTTACTGCAGAATCGCATCCCGCAGAATTTACATCTATAAGGTATTTCACCATCCTTTTCCTTACAAAAATAACAACTTGACAAATTTGAGGGAATAAAAATTTAGCTATTACTAAATATAAATTCGATCTTATAATTTAAAACTCTTCTAAGAATTCAAAATTTAACTGGGTGAATTATGAAAATACTAGTAGATAATGATTAAATTACATTATTCCATATTTTCCTTGTTTCTGATAATGGATCGCTTTTTACTTCGGTTATCTTATCAAAAATCATAGTTGGTCGATTTATTAAATTATATTTTGGCCAATGTAGTATCCCCTCATGATTAGGATTTCCCGTCTTAGCGAAATTTACCCAGCAATCCATCATCTGGTTGCTTATTATTGTTGTTTCTTCTGTTCTTTTAGTAACAAATTGTTCTTCAGTTTCGGATAGAGTTCCCCATACAAAAGAAACATCTACACCATGATAGGCTCCTAATTTACCATTCAACAGCGGAGATTTCCATCTAAATAAATAGTAATATACATTAGGTTGTAATTTTGATTGTATCTCTAAAAATCGCAAGACAGGTATTCTAAACATAACATCAGTGTAAAATTCATCCAACATATCCCTTTCTCTTGTGGAAAACTCATTGATCCTATTGTTTTTGTATACTTCGATGAATTCTTCTATTGTTGGTTCACTTTGACCGAGATATTTCAGAAAATTGTGAAAATTTTGATTGACTTGTTCTTCGGTGATTTTATCAGCTTGAAGGTCCCATAAATTCCAGAGTTTTTGTTCATTTTCATTGGTGCCAGCGAGAATTTCAATATCTTTGGCAAATCCTTTTCCTATTGCTTCATTTGGATTTTGAGGAAGAATTTCACCATCAACGTAAGGTGGGTAATATTCTATAAAAGATGCTAGAATTGAAAGACCTTTCTGCGCTTTTGTATAAGCCTTAATTAAAATTTCAGCAGGAACTTTTCTTAATGCATCTAGATCATCATATTCGACTCCCACATTTTCAAACACTTTTTTTGAGTATATTTCCCCTTCTAAAGGCTTGAGATTATACGGATCACACACATTACTCTGTATTATTGCCCTTTTAAATAGTCCCTTTGCAAGGGGCATTGCGAGTAATGCGGAAATTGATTCTCCTCCGGCGCTTTCTCCAAAGATACAGATGTTGTTCTCATCCCCACCAAAATTATTTATATTGTTTTTCACCCATTTAAGAGCAAGTACTTGATCTAATAAACCAACATTGGCAGTTTTTCCCGGAACGTAAAGGAAACCTAAGGCACCTAGACGATAATTTAGAGAAACTATAACTACATCACCACGCTTAGCTAGAATCTCACTCATATAACGACCGCTACCCATTTCAAAAGCACCCCCATGAATCCAAACCATAACTGTTCGTTCTTTATCATCTAGAGCTGGAGTCCAGATATTTAGAGTTAGGCAACCAGACTCACTCTGTTCTGGGGATTTTACAGAAGGATTAAAATTCACTACCGGTTGAGGTGCTATAGGACCAAAATCTTTAGCATCTAAAACATCTTCCCATTCTTTAATCGGTAAAGGAGGTTGCCAACGAAATTCTTTTATTGGTGGCTCAGCATAAGGTATTCCTTTAAAACTTATGACTCCATTTCGAGATTTATAACCACGGATTTTTCCACATTTAGTTTCAACTATAAATCTTTTTTTTGAATTCATAATTTATGTTCTAACCTATTAATAATATCATTTTGGATTGGGATTCCAAGATCAACAAATGTAGCGTTGTATCCACCAACTTTTACAATTAGATCTAAATAGTTTTCTGGATGTTTTTGAGCATCTCTTAGAGTTTCGGTCGAAACCGCATTTGGTTGTATTTGCATACCCCCTTTATTGAAATACCCTTTTAAGAGATAGTAGAATTTTTCAATATTTTTTTCCCTCATAAGATTCTGAGGATGAATCTTTATATTTAATGCTACTCCATTGGCAGCCTTATTATAGTTTAATTTTGCGACTGAATTTAAAATCGCTGTTAAGCCATTTTTCTCAGTATTATTTACTGGTGATAAACTATTTGAAATTGGCTCAAGAGCTCTTCTACCATCAGCAGTGGGTTGCGTAAAAAATCCTTCCATAACGTGGATTCCCATCGAATACGCCCCCGCACTATATTTCCCTCCTCTTAGGGTTTTATGTTTAACAACTTCAGCGCAGAATAGTTCCCATAATTCTCCGGCCATTTTATCAATTTCATCAAAATCATTTCCCCATTTTTCATACCTGTTAATAAGTCGTTGCAGAAATGTCTCATTTTCTTTGAAGTTAGAATTTAGATTGGAAACGAGTTCAGATAAACTCATTAATTTCTCTTCAAAAACGACTTTTTTGATATTAAAATC
>LAZR01002416.1_pt1 | contig 10876 bp, 7 predicted proteins | sample 329461 | NCBI WGS metagenome assembly LAZR01 (sample SAMN03002196, study PRJNA259156) | marine sediment metagenome | biome: sea floor; feature: Hydrothermal impacted sediments; material: marine sediment; isolation source: Loki non-amplified sample from Loki's castle hydrothermal vent sediment ...
TACGGTGAGCGCTTTACACAGGCCATGGCCTGAAATTGTTCAACCGCCCGCCCACACACGGAATTCCTGACAGGGCCGCGCCGGATATCTGGCGCTGGCGCCGCTTCGCCGGACCCCAACCCTCGTAGCGTCACCGCCTGCCATCAACGGTTGATCGGAGTGTCTCCGGTGGCCGTTAAAAACGTTGCAGAACCAACGTCCTTGGTGTGCTCAAACGATCAAACCTGCGAAAATCGGGTGTCGCTTCATCGCGATACGACTTTAAGGCACTCCTGAGCCTTTGGCGCGTAGTTCTGAAACATATCCAAGAGGCTTGTGGGGCAGCCTGCCATTGCCGCTTTCGATAACTCTTCGCCACGGCGAATCTTCGGACACCTCGCCTTGTAGTTCGCCTCTCGCCCGTTCACACTCCTGCCTCTTGATTGGCGGACAGGAGAGACTTGGGGATGTGGTCCTGTCGAACGGTTCTGACATCGACGCTGGTAGGCCTGCAGGTCGCCGCGCTGCTGGCCGTGCTGGCGTTGACCTACTTCGCGTCCCAAAGCGTGCTTCTGTCCTATGCCGAACAGCTGACGGAACGGGTCGCGCACGACACCACCCGGTTTACCGAGAATTTTCTGAACCCCGCCGATGACGCGGCTGCTCTCACGCAAAGACTGGCCGAACGCGCGGTCGTTCAGACCGATAACCGAGCGATTCTCACGCAATACTTTTATGAAGTTCTGCGCGCGCGGAAGGATTTCGCAGGCATCTTCTACGGCGCGACGGACGGATCCTTTGTCTATGTTAGCCGCGACGACACGGTCGAGGGGGCGACGTATCGAACCAAAGGGATCGAGACCGACCCCGTCCGCTCCGTGCAACTGGACTATTTCGATGACGAGTTGCGCCGTGTCTCGCGGCGCCGGGATGACGCGGATACCTACGATCCCCGCACCCGCCCCTGGTATCTGAGAGCCATGGAGGGAAGGGAGGTCGTCTGGACCGATCCGTACATCTTCTTTTCCTCGCAACGCCCGGGAATCACCGTCGCCACGCCCGTCCTGGGCGAGGATGGCATGACCATGCGCGGCGCGGTCGGCATCGACATCGAGATCGGCGCGCTATCGCAATTCCTAGATGGTTTGCAGGTCGGCCAGAATGGTTCGGCGGCAATTGTCTCCCAGACCGGGGATGTGATTGCTCACCGTGATGCGTCATTCGTTCGCGCCGCAGATGGCAAGGGGCAGCAGCGCTTTGCCAAGGTGACCGAGATCGATGATCCGGCGCTCGCCCAAGCGGTTGCCAGCCTGCCAGGTGGTCTGGTGAATCTTGATCCTGGCGAGACGAGGCTCACACGTTTCACAGCGCAGGGCGAGAACTGGCGCGGTGCGGTGCGGCGTCTCTCTGGTTCGCGCACGCCATGGGTGGTCATAACCTATCTGCCGGAGCGCGATATCTTGAGTCCGCTCCAGCGGGTCCGCAATATCGGGCTGTTGGTCGTCGCGATCGTCGTCGCGATAACCGCTCTTTTTGGCGCTCTTCTCGCTCGTGCCCTGACCAAGCCGATCAAGGCTCTGGCAGCGCAGGCGAGCCATATTTCCAAGGGCGAGTTCGACGACACGCCGCTACCGTCCATGCGGATGAAGGAACTCGCCGATACGGGCCGGGCGATGCGACGGGCGACGAGTTGGCTGCGGGACTACAGGCGCGAGAACGAGCAGTTGACCGGGCAGTTACGGGAGGCAGGCCGCGTTCTCGAGCGGCGCGTCGATGAGCGAACCGAGCAACTGGCCCATTCCAATCGCGAACTGGAGGAAGCGAACCGCAACACCAGCATGCTGGCGCATGAACTGGATCACCGCGTCAAGAACCTGTTCGCGATGACCTCGTCACTGGTTGCGCTGGCCGCGAGCCACGCGACCACGCCGCAGGAGGTGGCCGACGAGGCGCGCGGCCGCATCAACGCGTTGGCCCGCGCCCACGCCGATACGCAAGGCGCCACGGAATCGCAGCTGGGGTCGATCGTCAAAAGCGTGCTCGAACCCTATGCAAACACCGATGACTTCCGGATCAATATCGCCGGCGACCCCCTGACGGTTTCCAGGTCCAACGTCACGCCGATCGGCCTGATCCTCTACGAATTAGCCACCAACGCCGCGAAATATGGCGCTCTGGGCTGTTCAGGCGGTGAAGTGGACGTGACCTGGAAACGCACCGCGAGCGGCGTCGTCACGCTGGTGTGGGCCGAACGCTCGAAGGCGCCGCCCGACGACAAGTCGGATTCGGAAGGGAAAACGAGCGGATTCGGCTCGGTCATGCTCAAGGCGATGGCACATCAACTCGACGCGACGGTTGAGCGTGACATAACGTCCGCGGGCCTGCGGATGACCTTGACCATGAAGGATCTGGAGGAACGCCGGGAGGCACCGCTCGACACACAGATCCTCGATCCGTTGCAATCCTCCACGCGGTCGGCGGATCGCAGCAAGCGTTCAGCGGAGAGCGCCTGAGGTCTCGTCCGCCCGCGAGCGGTCCCCCAGCACGTAGCCGACCAGATGGTTGGCGTAATAGGCATAGCCCTCGATCGAGGCGTGGAAACCGTCGCGGGAAAAACCCGCCGGCTCGACCCGGGGCAGCGACGTCGAGGCGATCGCGCCGCGCTCGACGCACAGCCGCGCGCCCATGCGGCGGATGATCCGGGCGCGCAGTTCCAAGACATGGGCAAGGCCGCGCGGCAGCGCCGGCACGCGCTTCAGGTCGACCGGCGGCGACCAGACGATGCGCGCCTCCGGCCACTTTGCCTTCAGCGCGTAGAGGAGGCCGCCGAAGCCCTTCTTGAACTTGCGGGCGCCGTGAAAATTCTTGGCGTCATTGGTGCCGATCATCAGGACGATGTGGGTGAACGCCTCGCGCGCGAGATTGGGCACGACATGGTCGCGCACCTCGGCCGAGACGGCGGAGTTGGAGCCCGCCGTCCGCCAGAACACCGACAGGCCGGTGAGGGCGTAGAGCCGTTCCGCCAGCTTCGGGGCGAGGCTGTCCTCGATATTGGCGACGCCGACGCCTGCGGCCGAACTGTCGCCGATGACCAGCAGCCGGATCGCCGTGTCGCGGATTGCCTCAGTGCCTAAGAAACCGGTGACAGCGCCGTCTGGCGGCGGCATGCGCTCGACGCGGCGGCGGACTCCGATGCCCTGCCAGACATAGACCGGAAACATCAACCAGGAGAGAAAGGCAGTTTGAAATGACACGGCAGACCGGGCTCCGCTGATCCTAGATGTGGCTCGTGGCAGAAGATATAGCCACGCGCCTCGTCTTTCGAGCCCTTGGAGCGCCGCGATTTCCCGTCAGGCCTTGAGAATCTCGACGCCGGGCAGCGGCTTGCCCTCCATCCATTCCAAAAACGCCCCGCCGGCCGTGGAGACATAGGTGAAATCGTCGGCGACGCCCGCCTGGTTGAGCGCGGCGACGGTATCGCCGCCGCCGGCGACGGAGGTAAGCTTGCCAGCCTTGGTCCGTTCCGCCGCGTGGCGGGCGGCAGCCATCGTCGCCGTGTCGAAGGGCGGGATTTCGAAGGCGCCGAGCGGGCCGTTCCAGACCAGCGTCTTCGCCTTGTCGAGCCAAGCGCTGACCACCTTCACCGTCTCGGGCCCGGCGTCGAGGATCATCGCGTCGTCCGGAACCGCATCGACCCAGACGACCTCACTGTCCGCGCCCGCCTTGAACTCGCGGGCGATGACGGCATCGACGGGCAGCACGATCTCGCAGCCGGCGTCTTTCGCCGTCGCGATGATCGCTCGGGCGGTGTCGGCCAGATCGTGCTCGCAGAGCGACTTGCCGACCGATTTGCCCTGAGCCGCAAGGAAGGTGTTGGCCATGCCGCCGCCGATGACCAGCGCGTCGACCCGTTTGACGAGGTTCGAGAGGAGGTCGATCTTGGTGGACACCTTGGCGCCGCCGACGACGGCGACGACCGGCCGGGCGGGATCGCCGAGGCCTTGTTCCAGGGCTTCCAGCTCGGCCTGCATGGTGCGGCCGGCATAGGACGGCAGATGCCGGGCGAGACCCTCGGTCGAGGCGTGCGCTCGATGGGCGGCGGAAAAGGCGTCGTTGACGAAGATATCGCCGAGCGAGGCGAGGCGGCTGACGAAATCCTCGTCATTGGCTTCCTCACCCGCATGAAAACGGGTGTTTTCCAGGAGTACGACGTCACCATCCTTGAGCCCTGCGACGATGCCGGCCGCGACAGGGCCAATGCAATCGTCGGAGAAACCGACCGGCATGCCGAGCATTTCGGACAGGACCGGCGCCAGCGGCTCCAGCGACATCTCGGGATTCGGCCGCCCCTTCGGCCGGCCGAAATGGGCCAGCAGGATGACCCGACCGCCCTTGTCCGAAATTTCGCGGATGGACGGCAGGATACGGCTGATGCGGGTGCGGTCGGAGACCTTGCCGTCCTGCATCGGTACGTTGAGATCAACCCTGAGAAGGACGCGCTTGCCCGCGACGTCTGCGTCGTCGAGCGTCTTGAACTGCGTGGTCATGAGAGGTCCTCCATTCATGTAGGCCGCCGCTGCGGCTCCTCGGTGTTACGCTGGGCTATAGTGCAACAATCCATGTTTGTAGATGCCGGGACATCGGGCGCGGGCTGCCCGGCTCAGGGCTTTGCCGCGCCACGGCCGCTGATGCGGCGCAGCAGGCGGACGATGTCTTTCAGGTTGAGGAACAGGGGGATGCCGCCGCCGCGCCGGCTCTCCGGCTCCAGCGACAGGCCGGCATCGACGACGGCCCCGTCGACGCCGGTCTGGCGCACGATCAATTCGACCGGCGATACGGCCACCCGGTCGCCGTATTCGGCGCGCCCGCCAAGCCGGCGGATCATCATGTCGGAGATCGACAGGTCGGCTTCGTCCTCCTGGAGGCGGATTCCATAGGCGTTGGCGAGATCCTTGGCGGTCGCCGCCGGATCGACCGAAAATTCGCCGAAGAATTCCGCGTCGTCGGGCCGAACGGTGGCGGGGCTGGCGAACAGCCGGTCGAGCAGCGGCGGATAGCGCGGCGAAATGAACAGATAGACGGTGTCGCCGGATCGAAGTCGCCCGGCATACTGGTATCGCATCGATCGTCCGTCGCGGATCACCAGTGACGGTCGCGCCCAGCGTGGCACCCGTTCGCCGCGTTCCACCGGGCTGTCGGGCACGACGCGGTAGGAGAGAAGTTCGTGATCGGGCGTGCCGGGAAGCTCCAGTTCGAACTTTTCGATGGGGCCGATCCGCGGCGGTACGACGAGTCCGAGCCGCCGGGCAACCACGGCGAGCGTCCAACCCTGCACAAGCAGCGAAGCGAGAACGATGATGAAAGCGGTGTTGAAGAACAGCCGGGCGTCGTCGAGACCGCCGATCAGCGGAACGATGGCGAGCAGGATCGACACCGCGCCCCGCAGTCCGACCCACGAGACGAAGGCGCTTTCGCGGCGCTGGAAGTCGAAGGGCAGCAGGCAGAGCCACACCGCCACGGGTCGGGCAACGAAGATCAGGAAAGCGGCGAGGCCGATGGCCGGCAGGAGGATATCGCCGAACTGCGAGGGCGTCGCCAACAGGCCGAGGATCAGGAACATCACGATCTGTGCAAGCCATGTCAGCCCATCCTGGAAACGCTTGAGGCTGACGGTATTGCGCAGGCCGCTGTTGGCGGCATACAGGCCGGAAATGTAGACAGCGAGGAAGCCCGACCCACCCAGCGCTCCGGTCACGCCGAAGATGAGCAGGGCCAAGGTCAGCGTGAACACCGGCAGCAGCCCGCGGTCGATCGCTAGTTTGCCGACGAGGGTTCGTATCAGCCAGCCGCCGCCGAAACCGAAGACGATGCCGAGGCCCATCTGCTGGGCGAAGCCGAGCAGGACGTCGACTCCGAGCTGTTCGAGCCCGGTGCCGGAGGCCAGGAGTTCGACGAGCGCGATGGTAAGGAAGATCGCCATCGGATCGTTGGTGCCGGATTCGATCTCCAGCAGTGAGCGCACGCGTTCGCGGATGATGACGCCGCCGACCCGGAGCAGGAAGAATACCGCCGCCGCATCGGTGGAGCCGACGATCGCGCCGAGGAGCATGCCCTCGATCAGGGGCAGATCGAGGAGATAGGAGGCGGCGACGCCGAAAAGGCCGGCGGTCAACAGCACGCCGAAGGTCGCCAGGGTGATCGCCGGCACCGCCGCCTGCCGGAAAGCCTGCAGCGACGTGCCGAAGCCCGAATCGAACAGGATGATGGCAAGCGCCAACGTCCCGACGACATAGGCGAGGTTCGCATTGTCGAAGTCGATGCCGATGCCGTCGACGCCGGTCAACAACCCGATCGACAGGAATAGCAGCAGGAGCGGCGCGCCGAAGCGGAACGCAAGCAGGCTCGAAAACGCCGCGATGAGGATCAGGACGGTGCCGACGATGATGGCAAGGTAAAGCGTTTCGAGCATCGGCTGGAATCAGAGCCTTGGGACAGCGAGACGAACCCCGCGCGCGACTGCCACTACGTGAAGTGGCGGCGCTTTTCCGGTATCGGGACCGTCGCCGTATGACCTATAGGCGGACTTGGGGAGCGCGTCGCGATGAGACGTTAAACTTTTGCGCCACAGGTATCGTAGCGGGATGCCCTCCCGCCACGAGCCCGCCCATCCGGCCGTTAACTCGCATTGGCGAGGGCGACGGCGGTGTCCGACATGCGGTTGGAGAAGCCCCACTCGTTGTCGTACCAGGACAGGATGCGCACGAAGGTGCCGTCCAGAACCTTGGTCTGATCCATGTGGAAGACCGAGGAGTGGCTGTCGTGGTTGAAGTCGATGGAGACCAGCGGCTCCTCGGTGTAGCCGAGAATGCCCTTCAGCTTGCCGTCGGCGGCCGCCTTGATCGCTGCGTTGATTTCCTCGATCGAGGTCTCGCGCTTGGCGATGAAGTTGAGGTCGACGACGGAGACATTCGGGGTCGGCACGCGGATGGCGACGCCGTCCAGCTTGCCGTTCAGCTCCGGCAGCACCAGGCCGACGGCCTTGGCGGCGCCCGTCGAGGTCGGGATCATCGACATCGCGGCGGCGCGGCCGCGATAGAGATCGCTGTGCATCGTGTCGAGCGTCGGCTGGTCGCCGGTGTAGGAATGGATCGTCGTCATGAAGCCCTTTTCGATGCCGACGAGCTCATTCAGGACGTAGGCGACGGGCGACAGGCAGTTGGTGGTGCACGATGCGTTGGAGACGACCAGATCGTCCTTGGTCAGCGTGTCGTGGTTGACGCCGTAAACGATGGTCTTGTCGGCGCCGGCCGCCGGGGCGGAGACGAGCACCCGCTTGGCGCCGGCTTCCAGGTGCAGGGACGCCTTGTCCTTGGCTGTGAAGATGCCGGTGCATTCCATGGCGACGTCGACGCCGAGGTCGCCCCAGGGCAGGTCTTTGGGATCGCGGATCGCGGTGACCTTGATCGGCTTGCCGCCATCGATGCTGATGGTGTCGCCGTCAACGGTGACCTTGGCCGGGAAACGGCCATGCACGGAATCGTAGCGCAGCAAATGGGCGTTGGTCTCGACGGGGCCCAGGTCGTTGATGCCGACCACTTCGATGTCGGTCCGTCCGGATTCGACGATCGCCCGCAACACATTGCGGCCGATGCGGCCGAAGCCATTGATTGCAACGCGAACTGTCATTGATCCGTCTCCTTCGATGGCGCGCCCTGCCGGCAAACGTCGCGGGGGTGTCGCGGTCACCTTGGGCTGTACAGAAGCAGGCGGTCGGGATCAATATTCGGCCCGGTCAGCTTTTTTTATGCGGACGCTGATTTTCGATGCCGTAAGGGCGGTGCTCGCTAGCGCTCGCCATCATCGTCCTCCTCCGGACGCTCCGACCCGCGACGTGCCTCGACGGCGGCGACCACGGCATCCGCGGTGATGCCGAAGTGCTCATAGAGATCGGCGGCGCGACCGCTGGCGCCGAAGCCGGTCATGCCGATAAAGATTCCGTCGCGCCCGATAAAGCGGTCCCAAGCCTGGCGGATTCCGGCCTCGATCGCGACATTGACGGTGCCGTGGTCGAGGATCGCTGCTTGGTATTCCGGGCTTTGCTGCTCGAACAGCTCGAAGCACGGCACCGAAACGACGCGGGTGTGTACGCCGTCCCGCTCGAGGCGTGTGCGCGCCTCCATGGCGATCTGGACCTCCGATCCGGTGGCGTAGATCGTCACCTCCGCCTCGCCCGAGGCCGGGCTGATCTCGTAGGCGCCCCGCGCACTGCGGTTCTCGTCGTGCTTGTCGAGCCGCAAGGCCGGCAGATCCTGGCGGCTGAGGGCCAGCACAGAGGGCGCGTGGCGCGATTCCAGCGCGAGTTGCCAGCATTCCACCGTCTCGACCGCATCGGCGGGACGAAAAACCTGCATCACCGGCATCGCCCGGAGCGAGGCTAGATGCTCGACCGGCTGGTGCGTCGGCCCGTCCTCGCCGAGGCCGATCGAATCATGCGTCATCACGTAGATGACCCGCTGCCCCATCAAAGCCGACAGGCGCATCGCGCCGCGGCAATAGTCGGAGAATACGAGGAACGTGCCCGAATAGGGGATGACGCCGCCATGCAGCGCCAGGCCGTTCATCGCCGCGGCCATGGCGTGCTCGCGGATGCCGTAATGGACGAAGCGGCCCGAATAGTCGCCGCGGACGATGGCGGCGGTCTGGCTGGTGCGCGTGTTGTTGGAGCCGGTCAGATCGGCCGAGCCGCCGATCGTCTCCGTCACCACGCCGTTGATGATCTCAAGCGCCATTTCCGAGGCCTTGCGGGTGGCGACGGTGGGGCGCTCCTCGTTCAGTGTGCGCTTGTAGCGCTGCATGGCCTGGACGAAACCGCTCGGCAGATCGCCGCGCATCCGCCGTTCGAAATCGCCCCGGATCTCGGCGTCGATCTCGTCGAAGCGTTTCTGCCATTCCTTGCGGCGCGTGCTGGAGCGCAGCCCGGCGATCCGCCATTGGTCGCGGATCTCGGCGGGAACTTCGAATGGCTCATGGTCCCAGCCGAGCGCCTCGCGGGTTGCGGCAAGCTCCTTCGGCCCGAGAGCCGATCCATGTACCTTGGCGGTGCCGGCCTTGGTCGGCGCGCCATAGCCGATCGTGGTCTTGCAGGCGACCAGGGTCGGCCGCTCGCTCGCCCTGGCCGCCTCGATCGCCTCGGCGATCGCCTCAGGATCATGCCCGTCGCAGCGAACCGTATTCCAGCCGCTCGCCGCGAACCGGGCCGCCTGATCCGTCGAATCGGCCAGCGCGACCTCGCCGTCGATAGTAATGCCGTTGTCGTCCCACAGGACGATGAGCTTGTTCAGCTTGAGATGGCCGGCGAGCGTGAGCGCTTCCTGGCTGATCCCCTCCATCAGGCAGCCGTCGCCCACCAGCACGTAGGTATAATGGTCGACGATCCCGTCGCCGTAGCGCGCGTTCATGACGCGCTCGGCGATCGCCATGCCGACGGCGTTGCCGAGACCCTGGCCGAGCGGCCCGGTGGTGGTCTCGATTCCGGCCGCATGGCCAAATTCGGGGTGTCCCGCGGTCTTGGCGCCGAGCTGGCGGAAATTCTTGATCTGGTCGATGTCGATGTCGTCGTGGATCATGGGCTCTCCTGGTTTTCCACGTGCTGGAATTTGGCAACTCCGAGGCCTTCGAAATAGGCCTGGGCTGCTGTGTGAGTGTCTTTGGCGAGTTGTTGTAGCGCGTCGCGCAGCGGCGTCAGGCTCACGCCATGGGTCTCGGCCAATTCCGCGCGCAAAAGTGGGGTGCCGGGCGGCAGGTCGAGCCGGACAATCTGATCGCGCAGCGTGGCATAGACCCCGCGCCCCGTGGGGCCGCCTTCGAACAGACCCAGATCAGCCCCTCCGCCCAAGATACTTTTGGCGAGGGTCTGCGCGCTTTGCGCGGGAGGGGTGTTCGATGAGGTCATGTGGGCTCTTCCATAGCTGTTAAATCTAATATATCAGTTAATGACATCTTACCGAAGCGGTTTTTTTTGACATCCTGTTGGGGGGAGCATCCGATGGACAGCCAGACCATGCAAGTAGACCAAAGCGCAAGGGTGATGCTGCTGTCACCGACGGATAACGTGGTTGTGGCGACCTCGGCGGTGCCCCAAGGGGCGGTATTGCCGCAAGACGGGCTGCATGCCAACCACGATACGCCCCAAGGTCACAAGATCGCAATCCGGCCCATCCAGCAGGGCGCGCCGATCCTGAAATTTGACACGGTGATCGGCTATGCGGCGCAGGATATCGAAGCGGGGGACTGGCTGCACAGCCATAACATCAAGTTCGATGCGGTCGACAAAGACTATGCTTTCGCCCGCGATTATACCCCCACCGACCTGCTGCCGCCTGAAGACCGCGCACAGTTCATGGGCATCCGGCGCGAGAATGGCCGGGTGGGCACGCGCAACTACATCGGGCTTTTCGTCACCGTAAATTGCTCAGCCACTGTGGCGCGCAAAATCGCCAACTACTTCGACGAAGAGCGGATGGAGGCCTGGGAGAATGTCGATGGCGTGATCCCCTTCATCCACGAATCCGGCTGCGGGATGGAGCTTACGGGCGAGCCGATGGACCTGCTGCGCCGCACGCTATCGGGCTACATCCGTCATCCCAATCTGGCCGGGGCCGTGGTCCTGTCACTGGGGTGCGAACGCAACAATCTAGCGCAGTTCTTCGAAAAAGAAGGGCTGGCGGAGGGCAAGATGCTGCGCACCATCACCATGCAGCACGTCGGCGGCACGGCCCGCGCGATTGCCGAAGGTAAGGACGCAGTGCGCGAAATGTTGGATCAAGCCAATGCCGTGCAGCGCGAACCCTGTTCGGCGGAACACATTACAATTGGGATGCAATGCGGCGGGTCGGAC
>LAZR01002417.1_pt1 | contig 10873 bp, 10 predicted proteins | sample 329461 | NCBI WGS metagenome assembly LAZR01 (sample SAMN03002196, study PRJNA259156) | marine sediment metagenome | biome: sea floor; feature: Hydrothermal impacted sediments; material: marine sediment; isolation source: Loki non-amplified sample from Loki's castle hydrothermal vent sediment ...
CTTCTCGGCGTCTGCGTAACTCGCTGGGGTCAGGCCTTGCCATTGGGTGAAGATATTTTCTTACTGCTTACTCTTATGGCATTCCTCGGGATAAGGCCTGACCCCCTCGATGCCCTACTCCGTCGGGTTCCCTGCTTGGCGAGGGCTGTATGGTGAAAAACCGTGAGAAAGGCTGAGCGGGTACGGTTTCTCTCCGGAGGAGAGGAGAGCGAAGCCTTGATCCGAGTTGCTTTTGAGACGCTGGGGCAAAAGCAACGTGTTTTAGAGCCATATAGCCTGAGCCTTTCTTCAATGGTCGCTGCAACTATTCCACAAAACCTTTGTCCTGAACCCAGCAACCAGTTATCACAAAAATAAGGATGCTTACGATGGCAATTGAAACATCGTAATATTTTAGTTATTATGATCAAAAGGAGACCAGGCAGATTCCATGACTTGGAGAGGTAAAAACATGGATATTAAAATTAAAAGCCCTGCTTTTGTGCCAGGAGGTAAGATCCCAGGAAAATACACGTGTGATGGAATGGATATTTCTCCCCCCCTCATCTGGACTTCAGGTCCTGAAGGAACAAAGACTTTTGCTCTTATCTGCGATGATCCTGATGCCCCAATGGGCACATGGGTACACTGGATTCTTTTTAATCTTTCTGCAGACATCATCGAACTCCGTGAAAACGTCCCGCCTGAAAGGGAATTGGAAAGAGGTGCCAAACAGGGGATGAATGATTTTCGTAAGATTGGGTATGGCGGTCCGTGTCCTCCTGGTGGTATACATAGATACTATTTCAAACTCTATGCCTTGGATACAGAAATCAATCTTGAAGCAGGGACTACGAAATCGGAATTGTTAAAGGCTATGGAGGATCATATCCTGGCAGAAGGTCAACTGATGGGGAGATACGAGAGGGGATAGCTTTAAAGACTGGAGAAAGCGAATATGGCAGTTAGATTCCGCTCTGAAGCTTGATTATAATTAAAACTACGCTTAAATCCTGACCATAATAAGATCGTTTGGAAATAATATATGTACACTTTTTTGGATAAATTCTTTTTTGTATTTCATTCTGCCTTGATCGTTTTCAACCTTTTTGGGTGGATTTGGAGAAAAACCAGAGTAGCAAACCTGGTTGTTGTATTATTAACAGTCCTTTCCTGGACTATTTTAGGCATATGGTATGGTTTTGGTTTCTGTCCCAGCACAGAATGGCATTGGCAAGTAAGGGCGAAACTGGGCCATTATGATATGCCTTCTTCTTACACAAAATTCCTCGTTGATTCTCTGACCGGTTTGGACGTGAATGAGAAACTAGTGGATATTTTTGCCGTTTTGTTTCTAACGCTGGCTTTGTTCGCATCTGTTTTGACAAATATGAGAGATTGGAGAAAAAAACACTAAGTAAATAGCCTCATAATTAGTATTATTATATAGAAAGCGATAAATTAAAATGTGGAGATGTAAAATGAAGCAGCTTATTTTGACTGTGATCTTAATATAGCTGATATCAAGAGGAGAATTTTGACAAGCAGACGTCTCTCGTCTTTAGATGCTTTCCGCGGCCTTACAATTGCGGGAATGATCCTGGTGAACAATCCAGGAAGCTGGAAACATGTCTATGCTCCTCTGAGGCATGCTGAGTGGCACGGTTGGACACCTACAGATCTTATCTTTCCCTTTTTCTTGTTTATTGTCGGTGTCTCCATATCTCTTTCCTTATCTAAAAGAATGGAGCTAGGCATCAAGAAGAATGAATTGTATTTGAAAACCATGAAGAGAACCGTTATCCTTTTTGGTCTTGGAATTTTTCTCGCTCTCTTTCCCCACTTTAATTTTGTAAATATTAGAATTCCAGGTGTTCTGCAGCGCATTGCTCTCTGTTATCTTTTTTCTTCTCTCCTCTTCCTCAAGACAGGCACCAAAGGCCGGTGCATGGCTTCTTTCTCTTTTTTAGCTATTTACTGGTTAGTGATGAAATTGGTTCCGGTTCCAGGCTATGGACCCGGAATTCTGGCTTACGAAGGAAATCTCTGTGCCTATATCGATAGCCACCTTCTTGCTGGCCATCTCTACAAACCTGGTTTTGATCCCGAAGGGATTCTGAGCACTTTACCTGCGATTGCCACGACTTTGCTGGGAACTCTGACTGGTGATTGGCTGCGGTCTTCCAAAATTATTCTTTATAAAACCATCGGCATTTTAATCGGAGGTCTATTCTTCACCCTGAGCGGGCTTCTGCTTCATCCGCTTTTTCCCATCAACAAGCAGCTCTGGACGAGCACTTATGTGCTTTTTACAGCCGGAGTTGCATTGCTTTTCTTGGGGTTCTGCTATGGAATGATCGAAGGAATGAAGGTTAAAAAGTGGGCTATTCCCTTTATTGTTCTGGGCACAAATGCGATCGCAGTCTATGTGGGTTCCTCTTTGATGGTCAAGCTGATCGGTGTGATTAAAGTATCAGCATCGGGCGAAGTTTTACCTTTAAAAACATACATCTACAACTACCTTCTGGCTCCCTGGGCAGGGTATTTAAACGGTTCTTTGCTCTTTCCTCTGTTTCTCATTATTCTCTGGGTAGGAATAATGCTTCCTTTGTACAGGAAAAAAATAATAATTAAGATTTAACTTTAGAATAAAGTTTTTAAGAGGGGATGAAGAGAACCCTGATTAAGGGAGCTCTTTCTTCCTCCTTACCCTTTGTGTAAAGTGTTATCGAATTATTGAGCAAGTGCAATATGCCCTTTTTTTGCTCGAAGAATGGAATTTGAAGGTTGAATCTTTCAAGGTCGCTTCATCCATCCCCAAATACTCTTAAGTTATGAATGGCTACTTCAATATCACGGAAAATGAAATATTTTCAGTTTTACCTTAGCAGTTTGACTTATATTTTTTCCTCTGTTATACGTAGAATAGCCTTAGTTGCTGAGGGACAAAAAATAAAAATCAGAACTTATCAGGATAAGGGAGTATTCCTGATTATTCGAGGATTGCAAGTTAGGGGAGGATTTTTACTGAACTAAGAAAACCTGATAATGTGAAGATTGTACTCTAGTAAAAATGACTACGAAAGTAAAGATTGCGGACCAAATAAGGAAGTCTGCTAACGTAAAGATTATTACCAAGGTATGGAGGATATGAATGATTGATCTGGCCATCATATCAGGGACTGGATTTTATGATTTCCCTGGTTTGGAGGAGGAAGAAGATTTAAGAATAGAAACAAGATATGGAGACGCATCGATCAGGAAAGGAGCCGTAGAGGGAAAAAAAGTAGTCTTTATTGCCAGGCACGGTAAAGGTCACAGTATCTTGCCTAACATGATCAATTATCGGGCAAACCTGACAGCCTTAAAAGAATTGAGAACGAAAGCAATAGTCGCCACAACTGTATGCGGAGTATTAGATCCCAGCATTCCTCTTGCCAAGCTGGCTGTTTTCGACGATCTGTATTTTCCGGATAATCGGTTTCCCGATGGAGAGGCCTGTACGATATACGAAAAGAGAGGAGATAAATCAAGAGGCCATTACATTTTTGACATGCCTTTTTCCGAAGAATTGCGACAACAGATAATCGCTGCGGCCGGAGATCCTCTTACCAACGTTGTTTATGCTCATGCTAACGGACCAAGATTCAATACAAAATCCGAGATTAAAATGCTTCGAAATTATGCCTCTTTTGTCAGCCAGACAGCAGGACCCGAGATTGTTCTAGCCGGAGAGCTTGAAATTCCCTATGCGCTGCTCGGGTTTGGAGTGGATTATGCAAATGGAGTAAAAAAAGAACCGACTCCAGTTGAAGAGCTTAGAGAAAATTTGAAAAAAAGCAAGGTGGCTTTTACAAATGTTTTAAGAGATCTTATAAAAAAATACAGCGTGCCCAAATTTGAGGGCTTTATATACAGATTTGAATAGACAGGGATTTTATTTTAGTTTATATATAGGTATTATATATTTTTTGGGGAATCTCGCAGAAGTTTTTAACTAAAGCGAAGGCTATAATATTTTATTTGCTTGAAGGAACAAAAGATGAAAACTGAGGAATTTAAACTTTTATTCGAAGCCAAGAGTATTTTAGAAAAAAATTGGAGAGAGGAATATACTATTCCATCCCCTAAACTTTATCCTCATCAGTGGAGCTGGGATTCTGGTTTTATTTCTATCGGTTACTCTCATTATGATCAGGATAGAGCGCAAAAAGAGATACTTTCTATGTTTGAAGGCCAGTGGGCAAATGGCATGCTTCCTCATATCATATTCAGGGGAGGAAAAGGATATTTCCCGTCTGCTGAATACTGGCAGACCGAGCTTTCAGAGCACTCTCCTGAAATAAAAACATCAGGCATTACTCAGCCTCCCGTCCATGCCCTGGCAGCTTTGCATGTCTATAAAAATTCCAGTGACAATGAAGAGGCAATTAGCTTCTTAAAGAAAATATTTCCCAAGATTTTGCTTTTCCACCGTTATTTATTGACGAAAAGAGATCCGGAAAATTCCGGAATGGCCACAATTTTTCACCCTTGGGAATCAGGACTGGATAATTCACTAAGATGGGATGAGCCTTTAGCCCGAATTAAAGTCGAAGATCTGCCCCAATATAAAAGAGTAGATACAGAGAATGTAAGTTCTGACCAGAGGCCTACTGATGAAGATTATGACAGGTATCTTTATCTTATTGAGGTTATGAAAAAAAATAATTATGATGAAGAAAAAATATACAAAGTAATCCCTTTTAAAATAAAAGACATCACTTTCAACTCCATCTTGTACGCAGCCAATCAAGCCATGATTAAGATTGCAGGTATCCTTGGACAGGACAGCGAAGAAATAGATTCCTGGGTAAAAAGAACTAAAATAAACTATTTTGAGTATTTTTGTCCTGATGCATCGGAAAACCCTCTCCTGTACGATTATGACCTCATTGGAAGAAAAAGAATCGAGAAGAGAACCGTAGCTTCATTGACATCACTCTGTACGGACCTTTTAAGCTCAAAACAGGCAAAAGCGCTGGCTGCCTGGATGAAACACTCTCATATGTGTAAGGAAGAATGTGCTCATGAGCACCCTGTTATCACTTCCATTTCAGTCGATGATATACAGTTTAATCCTATCAATTACTGGAGGGGTCCTGTCTGGATTAATATTAACTGGATGCTATACGAAGGAATGAAGAATTATGGTCTTTTTGAAGACGCCAAAAATTTGAAAAAATCCATAATAGATCTAATCACAGAGCACGGATTTTACGAGTATTATAATCCTTTAACAGGAGAAGGACTCGGAGCGGATAATTTTTCTTGGACTGCGGCTTTACTTGTTGACCTGATATCACACAGAGAAGATTGATAAAAAGGAAAAGAAACGTTTTCATTTTTTTATATTGGGAATAAAGGAAATGTCAAACGCTGGTATCTAATCCCAGAGGATTAATTTCATGAAAAGAAAAAGAGGATGATTGAATGAGAGTCATACTTGCTTCAGATCATGCAGGGTTGAGGTTGAAAGAAAAAATAAAAAAATACTTAGCAAGAAAGAAGATAGAATACGAAGATTTGGGGACCAACTCTTTCAAATCAGTTGATTATCCCGATTATGCTCTTAAAGTTGCAGAAAAGGTCGCTAAAAATAATAATACAAGGGGAATCCTGGTATGTGGAACAGGAACCGGAATGACGATTGCTGCCAATAAGGTAAAAGGAATAAGGGCTGTTGCTGCTTATGATGCCTATTCGGCGAAAATGTCAAGGATAGATAATGATACAAATGTCCTTGGGTTAAGAGGTCGATTCTTCCCGTTGGAAAAGATAAAAAAAATTATAAATGTCTGGCTGGATACACCGTTTAGCGGAGAGAAAAGACATAAATGGCGAATAAAAAAAATCAGAGATTATGAGATGAAAAGATGAAAAAAATCATTATTCCTGCTGTTATAGCCAAGACACAAAAAGAGTTGGACGATATTTTTTTCAGAATCAAGGATTCTGCCCGGTTGCTTCAGCTTGACATAATGGACGGTAAATTTGTCCCCAATAATTCCCTTGATTTTGATTTTAGACTGCCTGAGAAAAAATACCTGTACGAAGTTCATCTGATGATTGATGATCCAGAGAGTTGGGTTGATGAAAATTGGGAAAGAGTTGATGCCGTGATTGCTCATTTCGAATCAGTAAAAAATCCAGAGAGGATAATAGAATCTGTGAAGGCAAAGGGGAAGAAAATCGCCTTTGCCTTGAATCCCGAAACAGATGCTGACCTTATCCTGAATTATTTAGATAGCATTGATCAGGTTCTTATTATGACCGTCAATCCAGGTTTTTACGGCAGTAAATTTTTACCTGAGATGTCGGATAAGATAAGAAGGCTGAGAAAATTACGGCCTGATCTGGATATAGAAGTTGATGGTGGAATTAAACCAGATACAATCGAGGAGGTCTGCGAGGCTGGAGCCAATATGTTTGTTTCTGGATCCTATATCATCAATTCAGATGATGTAAAAGAAAGAATTAGAATTTTAGAGCAGAAAATAAAAACTGATTGAGTTTTTAATAAAGAGATTTTGCGTCAACTTTTAAGGAAATTAAAAGGATTTTTATCTTATTTAGGGCTTTTAGTGGAAGATGAAACAAGAAACGGAAAAACTTCTCGCATTAGGAGTGGACCTTGGAGGGACCAAGGTGGAAACAGCTCTTGTAGATAAGAACGGAAAGATTATATCCTCCCATCGCTACCCCACCAATCCTGAAAAAGGAGCATTGAGAATAATAGATGATGTAGTAACCTGTGTGGAAGAGTGTTTGGACAAGGGAAAGGAGGATGCCCAGGCCCTTGGAATTGGAGTTGCTGCTCAGATAGATCTTTCAGGTGTTGTTCTCTCTTCTCCCAACCTTGGATGGCAGAATGTTCCGCTGCGGGCAATGCTTGAGGAAAAGCTAAAGCTTCCTGTGGTTGTCACTAACGATGTCCGCGCTGCTTCCTGGGGAGAATGGCACTTTGGCGCAGGAAAAGGAGTTGATGATTTTGTCGTTATTTTTGTAGGCACAGGAATTGGCGGTGGTGTTGTTAGTGGCGGACGTATGCTCGAGGGATGTAGCAACACTGCCGGAGAAATTGGACATACAACCCTTATCGTTGACGGACGAAATTGCAGCTGTCCAAACAAGGGCTGTTTAGAAGCTTATGCCGGTGGTTGGGCGATAGCCGAGCGTGCCCAAGAAGCCGTTCAGGCTAACCCTGAAGCAGGGAAGGCTTTAATTTCCCTGGCTGGAGGAGTAGAAAAAATAACTGCAGTCCTGGTTAGTCAGGCCTATCATGATGGAGACGTTTTATCTTCTCAATTGGTCAAGGAAACAGCTCAGTATCTCTCAGCAGGTCTAGTAAGCATAGTGAATGCTTTTAATCCCTGTTTGCTTGTTGTTGGAGGAGGGGTGATTGATGGCCTTCCAGAGCTGATAAAGACTGCAGAACCTTTTATTAAAAAAAAAGCACTGAAAGTAGCGGCCCAGAACTTGAAGGTTGTTAGAGCTGCGCTGGGAAATGAAGCCGGGATTGTGGGGGCAGCAGCTTTAGCTCAGGATCACCTGAAAAGAACTGTATGAATAAATCAGGTTAGTTATAGTTCAGGATATTTTCTTTAAAAGAGTTCTTCCGAAAGAGGAATGGCGGAATAATAGCAATAATAAACATTTGAAATAATTAAGGAAGGAAAATATGAATCCATTAACGGATTTACAGCAATACGGCCAGTCTGTTTGGCTTGACTATATCCGCCGGAGTTTAATCACTGGTGGGGAGCTTGAGCATTTAATAAATGAGGATGGATTACGGGGTGTTACCAGCAATCCCACCATATTCCAAAAAGCCATCGCCGGGAGCTCTGATTATGATGAAACCTTGAATAATCTTCTTAAAGACAATCCTCACTTAGATGCCCGAAATCTCTATGAAAAGCTGGCAATAGAAGATATCCAGAAGGCAGCCGATATTTTTAGAGGTGTTTATGAAGAAACCGGTGGGGCGGACGGATTTATATCTTTAGAGTTGTCTCCCGGTCTTGCCCACGACACAGAAGGAAGCGTTGCCGAAGCTCGCCGCTTCTGGAAGGAAGTGAATAGACCTAATCTAATGATTAAAGTTCCCGCTACACCGGAAGGAATCCCTGCCGTAGAAGTACTTATCGCAGATGGAATTAATGTAAACATAACCCTTATGTTTTCTTTAGCCCATTATGAGGCTGTTGCCCAGGCATATTTAAGAGGCGTGAAGAAGTGTTTGAACCCCAGCAAAGTGGCTTCTGTCGCATCATTCTTCGTCAGCCGCGTGGATACAGCTGTGGATAAAGCTCTGGAAGCCACAAGCTCTCCCCAGGCCCTGGAACTCAGAGGAAAGATTGCGATAGCCACTGCCAAAATGATTTACAAACGTTTCAAGGAACTATTCAGTGGTCAAACCTGGGAACGTTTGACGCGCAATGGAGCTAGAGTTCAACGCCCGCTCTGGGCAAGCACGGGAACAAAGAATCCTGTCTATTCAGATGTGCTTTATGTTGAAGGGCTTATAGGGCCAAATACAGTCAACACCATGCCTCCTTCTACTCTAAACGTCTTCCGTGACCATGGGAAGGTGAATCCCACGATTGAGGCAAGGTTATCGGAAGCTGAAGCATCCATCACCCGTTTAGCGGAGCTTGGAGTGGACCTCAAGTCTATTACTGAAAAACTGCAGGAGGATGGTGCTGCAGCCTTCTCAAATTCTTTTGACTCATTATTGGATGCGCTGGAAGAGAAACGCCATGAAATTATTCATGGTAAGAGGGCTCGACAAGTTCTAGAACTAGGAAGAGATCAATCTCGCCTTGGAGAGCGGCTAAAGTCCTGGAAGAAGATGAATTTTACTCGAAGGCTCTGGGCTAAGGATCCTACTCTCTGGTTTTCCGAGCCTGTTCCTGAAATCAAGGACCGGTTAGGCTGGCTTATCCTCCCTGAAATCATGCATGAGAAGCTTGAGGATATTGATAAATTCGTCCAGGAAGTGAAGCAAGAAGGAATAATCCATATACTCTTGCTGGGTATGGGAGGCTCGAGCCTTGCTCCTGAGGTTTTCCAGAAGACATTTGGATACAAAAAAGATTATCCTGGACTCATCGTTCTCGACAGCACTCACCCTGAGGCTGTCCGTTCTATGCAGGATAAGATAGATCTCCAGAAAACTCTTTTTCTCGTCTCCAGTAAATCCGGAACTACTCTTGAAACTCTCTCCCTCTTTCGTCATTTCTGGAATGAGGCGAGTAAAGTGTATGACCATCCAGGGCGCTATTTTGTGGCTATCACTGATCCTGGTACACCTCTTATGAATCTGGCTCAGAAGAGGAGTTTTCGTCAGGTATTTGAAGCTCCACCTGATGTTGGGGGACGGTATTCTGCACTCTCGGTCTTTGGGCTAGTTCCAGCAGCCCTTATCGGTCTGGATACTCATAAGTTGCTCGACAGAGCCTGGGTTGCTTTAGAGAATAATGCCTTTTGTTTGCCAGAAGATAAAGCCTCAGGCTTAATCCTGGGTGCAGCCCTCGGTGAGCTATCAGAAACCCGTGATAAACTAACCTTTCTGACTTCATCCTCGCTCAGCAGTTTCCCTGACTGGATAGAGCAGCTTGTTGCAGAGAGTACAGGAAAAGACGGGAAGGGCTTAGTTCCTGTCGTGAATGAGCCTAAAGCAACCATTCATGCTTACGATAAAGACCGGATTTTTGTCGGGCTGAACCTTGAAGGAGATCAAGACAGAGAACTGGAAGAACGGCTAAAGGACCTTGAGACAGCTGGCCACCCCACCATAAGAATAACTCTGGAAGAGAAAACAGATTTGGGGCAGGAGATCTTCCGCTGGGAAATTGCAGTCGCAGCTACAGGAGCAGTTATCGGGATACATCCTTTTAATCAGCCTGATGTTCAGCTGGCTAAAGAGTTTACTCAAAAAATGATGGAGGAAGATGAAGCTGAAAAACAGAAAAATAAAGAAGTCGAAACATTCTCCGTTGAAGAGCCTGAGGGATTGGCTGATGCGCTTAAAAAGTGGCTCCTTAAAGCAAAGCCAGGAGACTACATCGCCCTTCAAGCCTACCTTAATCCCCGGAAGGAGGTAACATCAGCCCTGCAGAAAGTCAGAAATGCGCTTTTAAACCGTACACGACTGGCAACGACTTTAGGCTATGGACCGCGGTTTTTACATTCCACCGGGCAGCTTCATAAGGGAGGACCGAACAACGGCCTTTTTCTCCAGCTCGTAGATGAGCCGGAGTCAGATCTCCCTGTTCCTGAGACAGGCTTTTCTTTTGGCAAACTGATAAACGCTCAATCTATGGGGGATTATCAGGCCCTTAAACAAAGGGGTCGGAGAGTCCTGCGCATCAACCTGAGAAGGGATGTTGTTGGAGGTCTTGAACAATTGATGGATTTGATGTGGAGAACATGAGATTTCAGGGATCAGGGATGCTTCTTGCAGAAAACCAGGAAAGGAGGGATAAAGGATGGAATTAGGGATAATAGGACTTGGACGTATGGGAGCCAATATGACCGAGCGGCTTTTAAACGGCGGCCATCGTGTGGTCGCCTACGCCAGGACTCCTGAAAAAGTACAAAGCGTTGTCAAAAAGGGCGCTGATGGTGCACATTCTCTAGAAGAACTTGTTTCAAAACTAGCTCCTAAGCGAATTATCTGGCTGATGATTCCAGCCGGGAAGCCAGTGGATTTAACCATCCAGAAATTGATAAATCTCCTGGACTAATTAAAAAAGAAAAAGATCAGAAAAAAACCAATGAAACCTGCTGGTGAGGTGCTGGGGGAAAACCCCCATGAGCCCCTCCACGGTTTCCAAGGCATTGAAAGCAC
>LAZR01002419.1_pt1 | contig 10870 bp, 4 predicted proteins | sample 329461 | NCBI WGS metagenome assembly LAZR01 (sample SAMN03002196, study PRJNA259156) | marine sediment metagenome | biome: sea floor; feature: Hydrothermal impacted sediments; material: marine sediment; isolation source: Loki non-amplified sample from Loki's castle hydrothermal vent sediment ...
GGTGATTTAGAGTTTACTGAGGAAGTTCGTGATGTCATAATGCCTTGTATCACATGCGGCCAATGCTCAGCTCAATGCGAAAACAAAATACCAACCGTCGATGTGATTGAAGCTTTACGAGCTGCTTGTGTAGAAGCGGGGATCCCGATGATAGAAAAACATGAGCTCATTAGAAAAATGGTTAAAGAAAGGAATAATCCTTACGGTGGAAATAAAGATGAAAGGTTTAAATGGGCAAAGGATGCAGGATTAGAAAAATATATTGGAAATACAAAAGCCAAAATCGGATTTTTTGTAGGTTGTACAGCGAGTTACCGTCAATCCGATGTCGCAATTGCAACTTGTAAGATTTTAGAGAAATTGGGGATAGATTTCACCTTAATCACGGATGAGGTTTGTTGCGGAAGTCCTTTCTTCAGAATAGGAGATGTTCAGGTTGCTCAAGAGTGTATGAATCAAAATCTTGAAGCATTTAAACATTTGGAAGAAATTTATTACTCATGTGCTGGTTGTTATAAAACATTTACATTTGACTACCCAAAATGGTTACCTGAAGGAGAAAAACTTCCTTTTAAAACCAAACACGCTATAGAGTTAATCGCTGATTTAGTCGCTGAAGAAAAGATTAAATTTAAACCAAACAAAGAGTTAAAAGGAAAAGTCATTACTTACCATGATCCTTGCCATCTAGGGAGGCATGTAGGAATTGAAATAGAGCAAGAAATGATAAAAGAATCTAAGAATCTCATGCTTGATAGTAGAAAAATTAATCAAAAAATCGAAGAATGGTTTGAAAAACCCAGGATCATCCTTCGCCAACTAGAAAAGGATGTGGGGCTTAAATTTGTAGAAATGTATCGAATAAAACTTCATAGTATGTGTTGTGGAGCGGGTGGTGGTGTACGAGCGGGATACCCAGAGTTTAGTTTGAAAACAGCCAGCCTACGTGCCGATGAAGCAAACGCGGTGGGTGCAGAAATATTGTCAACGGAATGTCCTTTCTGTAAAACAAATTTAAGTGACGCAAACGATAAATATGGTCATAATTTACAAGTTATGGGGCTCCTACAAATTATTGATGTATATGATCTTTTGGAAGTCGTAAAATGACTTAACTTTCGGCTCTTAAAACTAATTAAAAGAATAGTGATTAATCACTAGAATTAAAGAAACCAGGGGAGAAGCATTTTAACCCTCTTTATTTCTATTTTATTTTTATTAATTTTTAAATTTCATTATCCACTTTTTCGGACTATTATTAGAAAAAGGAGATAGATTTAAAAATTCAAGAGATCTATTGTTTCATTAACTCTTGTGATGATGTGAATTCTTTTGAAAAAAAAAATAATTATTCTTTTGATAGTCAGCGTGATTATTTTAGTATTAGTCATTGCTTTATTAATTATATTTTTACCCCCCCTATTTAGTCCACAGGGGAATCCCCCTCAATCAGGAGAAAAAAAAGCAATAATTCTTGGTAGCGCAAATGATTTTTATCGAAAAGATGGTCGACCTGATTTTAATGACGGAGAAGACTCGAAATTTAATACTGAAACCTTAGGATGGCCCTCAGGGATAGCTTACAATAATGGGTATATAGTAACAGAGAGTAATTGGCCAGGTCATGATACTCCTGGATTTGTGCAATTTATTGCTAAATCTAACTTTACCAATGCTTATATTAATCTGGAATTTGTATATAATTGGACAAACTATTATGAATTATACAAATATGCAGCATATAATCTTTCCGTATGGGTTAATATTTCATCAAACATTAATTTCATACCTATTAATCCTGGTATAATAGTTCCATTTACTGGGGCTGGGGCAAGAATAGGATTACGATGGTTAAATTCTAGCAATGATGTAATAAGAACTGATTGGTCTGCGGGTATATATGGACCGTTTGTGGGCTGGACTTTTCTAAATGTTACAGGCATCGCAGACAACGCAACTCTCAACGAAATAACCCAATTACATTTAGTTCTAGCAGTTGAAGGTAATATGACAGGTGGAGATATGGTGCTTTTTGATGATGTTAAAGTTCAACATTGGACCCCCCCTCCAATTCCGGTTCCTTTTCCAAGTCAAATCGATTCAGACGGCTTTCCTGCTCAAGCACTTCAAGTTTATTGGATCCTAAAAAATCATGGCTATTCCGACGATAACATCTTTTTCATGCTTTATCATACAAATGATACCGTAATTGATATCAACGCAACTGATGGAATAGCAAATGATCTAACTGGAGCAGTGATAGATGTAGAAAATGATAATGTTAATGCTAGTAGGTTTAAGCAAGAGTTAGATATCTCCAACTATGGATCGTTTGCTTCTGAGATAGGGTCAAATGATGAATTAATAATATTTATAACTGACCATGGATCAAATAGCGTATTAGGTGATGGAAACGCAACATTTCATTTTGAAGCTGATAATAGCTTTATAACAGAAACAGAATTTATTAATTTAGTCCAGCAAATTTCTAGCAAGAGTATGTTGATTAATATTGATATGTGTTTCAGTGGCAATTTTTTAAATGAAAATTCGAATATTGGATCAAGTTGGTATAATTTGCCTAACACACCAGATTTCATTTTAATCTCTTCGTCAGCTGATTCTCTATCATGGTATTGGCGAGATAATACTAACGCAGATGAATTTGCAGGATCATGGTTTTTCCATCAATTTTGGAACCAAATAGATCATGATAAGACTGTAGGGGTAGCTTACAATTTTGCTATAAACCATATACCAGCAGGACGAGTTAAAACTATCTATGAGACTCAAACTCCCTTAATTCATGACCCTAAGGGGTGGCAGAATACGTGGACACTGTAAATTCTTTAATTTTATTCACCACTTTTTTTTCTAAACCCTAAACTTCGTAGAAAAATCCTCTACAATGAGAATTTGATATTTTCAAAATTTTCTTACATATAACACTCCTTTTACTTAAAATTTATATTTTAGACTGATTTCTATTTTCACAAGTAAACTAACGGAAGTTAACTTTCTATTTCCTTGTTAAAAAAAGCCCGAAATTTTTTACTGATTTTTTTTCTTTTAAGCCTAGCTATTTTAATTCCTGGAGGGCAAATTTGGCATTGGTCAATAAATTCTAATTATTTTAATAGAGCCAATGACCATGAACGTTCATATACTTCATTTCAAAAATATTCGCCTTTTGTTAGTGCTCCTGGAAATGATACAGCTGTTCCCGTTATCGTATTTATTCAACCTGACACAAATAATACAAAAATTACAACGAGAGATTTTGATTTTATTGTAAATATTACTGACGATAATCAACCTTTACCAGGTAATGTTTCAATAGAAATTTCAAACTCTACTACATCCTTCTTTAATGCATCAATGATATTGAATGGGGGAAGTGAATGGTTTTTCAATTGGGATAATATATCCTCCTTTACTAATGGAAAAACGTATAGTATCCAGATTAAAGCTAAAGATTCTTCATCAAATGAAAATATAGGTTTATCTAACGTTTTGTATGTCATTGTAGATGTATATATCTCAAGATCTCCAAGTCTTATAGCTGGAATATTATATATAATAGCTGTCAGTGTTATTATAGCTCTAATTATAGCATATTTTAATAAAAGGGGCTTAGTTGCCTCATCCAAAATAAAGTAATGAGAGAATTCTTACAAGTTATATAAAAAAAATCATTTAATTACATTATTTTCAATCAATATCAAGTTAATGACATGATATATTTTAAATTCAATAAAAATAAATGTTAAGATTTTCATTAATAACAAAATAAAAATATTTAAGATTCTCTTGGTTTTTTTGATATGACTAACGTTGATCAGAAGTTTGCTTATCCTTATATCACGAAATTTAAAAAGGAACCTTTTAATTCATTTGTCCATATCAAAAAAAGAGATATTGGGAACTTTTATATAAAGAATTATAGTAAATTAACAGATTTTTTTCATTTCTTAAAAAAAAATTTATTAGAGGATCCGAATTTAACCTTAGAGAATGTATTTTGGTATTCCCTATTACAGAAATATTTGAAGGAAGTTAAAAAAAAAAATAGAAGAGAAATATTTAAATTTATAATAAACTGTGAAATCCGGCAGTATGCTCATTTAGGATTTAAATTATCACCGGCTTCTTTAAAACAACCAGATATTTACTCAACTTATTTAGCATTAAGTAGTTTAAACAATATAGGGCTCTTAGAAGAATTTTTTGAATCTGAAGGACAAAGCCATATAAAAGAAGAGATAAAAGACTTTATTTTATCACTTAGAAAAGGAAGTTCGTTCTTGCACTGTCATGATAATGAATGTGATATTTGTAATAAGATTTCCCCTGCGAGAACGTTGTTTTATGTGATGGAACTTTTTACTCTCTTAGGAGTGGATATTCGGAATAGTAAAGATCAGTTCCGTTCATACATTGGAGAGAGCAAGAAAAAGTCTTTAGGTTTAGTATTTAAAATCCTTTGTTTGAAGTATTTAGATTTAGAATCAGAAGTGAGAGAAAAAGAGATTCAATATCTTCACCAACTCCAAAAGGAAAATGGCAGTTTTAGTTTTGATGCCTCTGAAAGTATAAATACTACTTTTTGGATTGTTTATATTTTAAACATGTTTTCATGGATATTAGATTATAATCCCTCTGGTATTTATCTATTTGTTAATTTTAAATTAGGTGAAATCCTAAATGATACAAAAAATTGGGATTCTTTTCAACTCCCGATCGTTTCCAAATTAATAATTCTGTTATCTTTGATTTGGAATAAATTCATTAATGAAATAGAAAGGGTGTTGTTTAAAGAATTAGAGAGGGAAAAATTTGTTGATTTAAATCAACTGAAAACAACTTTCGGTTTATCAAATGAAGTTAATAATATAATCTCGTACATTAACCAAAACTATAATTTTAATTTAAGACTCTTAGATAACGATATTGAAATCAAAAATTATATACGAAATCTAGATAAACGTAAACAGGAATTCATCTATTTATTTTATAATCAACTTAAAGAAAAAAGTATTATATCTATTTCGGATCTGGCAAAAAAATTCAGAACTCAGAATTTAGAGCATTTGAAATTAAAAGAAGATATTTTTCCTGTAATAAAAGATATGATATCAAGAAATTTCTTTAAAGGAAACATTAGAACTAAGAAAGCTTTCTTAGCAAAAACAAAATATTACTTCTATTTAAATTATCGTCTTGAACAAATAATAGTTTCTGATACAGAAATAAATATTGAGAGGATTTTTAAGGAAAAAGAGAAATTAGATGATATTAAAAATGATATCTATAATTTAACGTTAAAGTTAAAAAGGATTGGAAGTCAGATTCGAGATGAAATAGATAGTTATCTTTTGATTAATGAAATTGATTATGCAAAAGAAAGATTAAAATTTATAATTAGAAGTGCTATAATGGAAGCAGATTTCTTAAATGAAAACATTGAAAATTCTTTTAATGAAATGTTATACTATATAAATATTCAATCGGTATTAAACACTGAAATAGCTCAGTGGATTAAAGCCTATTCTGTCTTAAAAAATAACCTTATAGAAATTGACTCAAATCTTAAGGGAAGGATAAAAAAAAAAGAAACGTTAAGAAATTTAAATACTCTATTAGAGAAATTAATGGAAAGACTAATAGTAATCGAAGAAGACTTAGGAAAAAAACTCGATTCCTTTAAGAAAGTTTTCAATGAAACCTTAGAAAAAGAATATATCGAGGATAAATTTATTAATGTAATACGACAATTAAATCAAATTACCAATGACATTGTCAAATATGATAAGATAATTTATAATATATCTCAACAAATCACATTAAAAGAGAGTGGTATTCTTGAAAAACATAGAAGAGCAATTGATAACTGGATAAAAATAAAGGAAAAATACGAATTTGAGAATAAGTTTTACCAGGAGGGTTTTCAATTTTTTAAAGAAAATTTAAAAATCATTGTAAGTATAAATGAGAGATTAAAAAATGAAATTTTAGAAATTGGTAAAATAATTGAAGAAAAGATTGTTAGAAATCAATTTCAAGAGGCTTTTAATTTAATCAAAGAAGAATCTGAAAGTTTGTTAAATGAAAAATTAAACGAGATTAAAAACCTGCAATCTATCGTTAAAAATGAGATCGGAAAGAATCAAAAACTCTATTTGCTGTTCAAACATCTTCAAAATAACTTGGAGAACCTAGGAACAACTATAATTGATTTGATAGCAAAACAAGCACAGTCGTTAAAAGACAAAGTATTAGAAGAACGAGATAAAACTGATGTACATGATTTTGATGAGTATGTATCAGCAGAAGTAAAAAAATTAAAAAAAGAATTATCTTATCTTAAAAACAAAGCTGATCTTACCAAAGGATTGAAAATCGAAGATATAACAAAAGATTTTGACCTTCTCCACTCTAATTTTGAAAAATCTAATAAACTTTTTTCAAAGAAACTAATAAATTGCAGGAAAAATATTGAAGATTTTAATGAAAAATCAAATCTTACAATACTTCAATGGGAAAAATTCAAGGAATTCTTTAGCAATGAAATTTCAATCTTGAAAGATGAATATATTAATGAAATCATATCAAAAAAAATCAATGTTGCTACAATAGAAAAGAAAACAAATAGTCTTAAACTTGTTGATTTGAAGGATGAATTAAAGCTCTCGTGTAAAGTTCTCATTAAACGATTGAAAGATATGATTGATATTTCAAAAATTAGTGCTGAATTAGATGAATCTGAAAAGTCGATTTTAATTTTTACTGATTTTTACTATTCAAATAAGGAATTAACCAATTTTATTGAGAACAATATTTTAAAACAGAATAGAGAAAGAGTTGGAAAAATTTTAGGATTATATGATTCAAGTATTAGAAACTTAACATTAAGAACTAATATGTTGGAAATTCAAAATAGAATTAGTGATTTAAAAGATTTTGACAAAATTATTCCAAGAAAATTTAATGAAAAAGTTACTGAGCTAAGGATGGATCAGGAGAGATTAGAATTCCTTACCACAAAAAATTATTTGGAGTCGAAATTAGATAGTGATAGAATTGCGGTCCAAAAAATAGGCGAGAATCTAAATCTCTTTAATTCTATACAAAGTTTTATTGAACAGTTATATAATTCTCTTAAAATTGAATTAAAAGAATATTATGATAGATTTTTGAAAGAAACTGATGAAAATGATTCGTTTGAAGATATTCAAAAAGCTTTTAAATTAAAAGAGAGAGAATTTAAGGAGAAATCTGTTCAAATTCAAGAGAAGATTGAAAATAAAATAAAGGAAACTTTCAATAAAGTAAATGGTTCAGATAAGCTAGCACCAGAAATTAGAGAAATTTTTGTTAGACAAAAGATCATATTCTTAGAGGATTTTAATAATAAAATTGGCAAAATAAATGAACAAATAGAAATAATAAAAAAGGAATCTTTTCGGGAAAGATTGGTAGATTTAATAAATAATAGTAAAATAAAATTAAGCCAACTAATGGGAAATCTTGAGAGAAAAGTTGAAGATAATATAGAGACGAGAGAATTCAAAAGAACTAATGTAATAATTCAAAAGAGAGCAAAAAGTATAGAAGCAGAGATTAAGGAGATTAAGAGAACCGTAAATACTCGTATAAAAGAATATGCAAGACATTCTAAAAACTTTGGGCAGATTTCTAAATTCATAATGGTAGATTTTGATAGATTTATAAATGAATATACAGGGATCCTTTATGAAAAAGTAAAATCTCTGGAAAGATTTATATTAAAATCGTACATAGATATGACGATTAAAGCAGTTGCGAACGAATATTTAACAATAAGTTTTTTAAATAGTGAACTTAAGATAAAAAAGAAAAACATCCAAGATCATCTATTATTTTTAATTAGTGATGGAGAATTAAACGGTAAGTTTGATCCTCGCTTTCTTATATATTTTGAAAATGCTGATATCTTAGATGAATTGGATGTAACAGAGCTTGAAGTTATAAAAAACACGAACTTTAAAGTAAATATGGCCCTTCATCACCTAAAAAATTTTGCTAGTCAATATGGAAGTGTAATTGCCTTTTTTGCATCAATTATAACGATGTCATACTACTTATTCCTCTTTAGTGGCAAAAATCCCTTAGTACTTACAATCCCGATTCTAATTACTTTCCTCATCCTATATTACTTCTTACGAAAAAGCAAAGATGAAAAAATTAAATGACGTATGATAAGGCTATTCAAAGTCCATTAACAATTGAACAGATTTCTCCTGCCTTTTTAAATACCCCAAGAAACAAGCTTGATTAAAGTGGATGTAAAACTTTTTATCGATTAATTCTTCCTCTTTTGCTAGATCTTGGAATTCTAAGTAATCTAATTTTCCTTTATTTCCATAAGTTTTTACTATGTTGATAAGGCATTTTACGTTTTTGTTAATATTTCTTTTTCTCTTTTTTTGATTTGGGTTCATTTTCTTTTTTCCTTTTAATTTTAAGATTGAATTTTTCATGGTAGTCATATCCATCTTTACTAGATCTGAATAAAACGTCACTCCGTAGTTGTTTATATTTTTAAATTCAACACTTTTAGAAAAATCATCAAGATGGTTAAGAATTTCCTCAATAGATCGGTTAACTAATAGTTCTTTTTCTTTTTCCCTTCGTTCTTTAAAATTTTTTACTAATCCTAAATCATTTACATTATTTAAGCTAAGAATTGGAAAGCAGATTGACTTACGTTCTAGATTTTGGTGTAGTTGAATTTGTTCATAATTTGATACAATCGATTGCATTGAATTCTCTCTCCTCCGAGACACATGATAAAATGGAATATCAACTGTTTCCTCGGTCAAAAGAATGTAACATCTTCCTGACGCATATCTACCAGTTCTCCCACGTCTTTGAATTAATCTAATTTCAGACGGGACAGGTTCATAAAAAATAATAGCATCTACGTTGGGGATATCAATCCCTTCTTCGGCAACACTAGTCGCTATTATGATGTTGATTTTATCCTCTCTAAATTTTTGAAGGATCTCTGTTTGCATTTTCTGAGAATAACCGAAATCGTCGATTTTAGAAGTCTGGCCAATAAACTTTTCAACTACTAATTGATTTTGAAATTCATAAGTTAATTTTTTCTTTAAAAATTCAGCCATTTCTCTAAACTGTGTGAATATTATGATCTTCTTATTGTTAAATTCTTCAATTTCTTCGCGAACAATTGAAATAATCTTTTTAATTTTAGGATGAGCTAAAAGTGAGAGATTTTCTCTTTCTATCTTTGAATATATGAATTTAAAATGTTTCGAATTTACTATTCTTTTTGCAGATAAGGTATCCTGGTCAGCTTTATATTTTAACCGCTCTAAAAAAGATAGAAAAAGCGAAATATCTTGGGTTTCGATTAAATCTTTTGCGTGAAGTAGAGATACACAACTTGAACAATAAGAATAGACAGAATGGACATTATAATCATTTTCTTTAATTATATCAATTATTTTTGGATCAAGTTGAAATAAATTTTGTAAATAATCTTCCTCTGAAATATCCCCCTCTTCAAATCTAAAAGATTGAGTTAAATCTTGAGTTATTCTTAAGAAATCTAATTTTGAATAATACTTCTTATAGGGGTTAATCAATTTACGATCTATAAAAAATCTTAAAAATTTCTTAAATAAATCTTGCCAAACTTGGCTTAATTCTACTAATTTTACTGGTAAACTTACCAAGTTTATAAAAATATCTATATCATGTATATACTGCTTTACATCATCATCTTCATAACTTCTGAAGACTATATTTTCAGCGTGCAAATTATCACAAATCTCTTGAATGTGTTCGATGTCTCTGCCGGGGGATGCTGTTAATCCTAAAACCAAAGGATCATTACAAGTGTTAATATATTCTTTTGAAATAAAATTATAAGCATAATTTCCTTTGGTTTTATGTGCTTCATCGAAAATTATCATTGAGGTTTGCCTTAGATCATAACGACCTCTCAATAAATCATTCTGAATTACTTGAGGAGTAGAAATAATAACTTTTGAGGTTTTAAACAAATAAATCCTCTTTTCGGGTGAAATTTTCCCAGTAAAAGAAATAATTTGCTCTGGATCTACATCAAGAAATTTTTCACAAGAAGTTTTATGTTGAGAAACTAAAGGTCTAGTTGGTGCCAGGACTATTATTTTTGACTTAGGATATTTTTTGAGAGAATGAGCAATAAGTAATATCCCAATTATTGTTTTTCCTAAGCCGGTTGGTAATACAACTAATGAATTTTTATTTTTACAACTATTCACGATATTATTTTGATAATGTCGATAAAGGACTGTATCTTTTTTTATATTTAGTCCATTGTAATATTTTCTTGATTCCACTTGCATGTTATGTAGAGGAAGAGGTTTTTTCTTTTTAAAACTAATATCGCTGTAAGATTATTATATTGTTTAGTGGAATTTTAACTATTTAATATGTTTATTAATTTAGAAATATCTTAACAAATTCAATTTAAATAAGCATATAAAGAACAAAATCTCATGCTAAGAAAAATAACATCTTTTTTTTTACAACTGTTCTTTTAATTAATTCTTTCTTTTCTAACATTTTTAATGTTAAAACAACCCAATCACGACCAATTATTCGTGTAAATTTTTTACTCTTAGAGTAAATCAAATTAAGGATCTGATCTGGAGATAATCCTTTTTTGGAGTGATTATTAATAGCGTCCAATACTTGTCTTTCCCGTTCATTCATCCGCTCCAAAATAGCGGAAATAGTTTCTTTTGGGTTGTCAATAATTTCACCGTGAGCTGGAAGAATTAGTTTCAAATTAGGTAAATTCTGTATCTTTTTAATT
>LAZR01002420.1_pt1 | contig 10861 bp, 9 predicted proteins | sample 329461 | NCBI WGS metagenome assembly LAZR01 (sample SAMN03002196, study PRJNA259156) | marine sediment metagenome | biome: sea floor; feature: Hydrothermal impacted sediments; material: marine sediment; isolation source: Loki non-amplified sample from Loki's castle hydrothermal vent sediment ...
AATCTTTCTTTATAATGAATTATTAATTTCCTTAGTTATTTTATAAGAGTTGAAATTTATGATGTTTGAAAACGTACGGCCTTATTCTAAAAAATTAGATGACAGACTCATTATGAAATCAGTGTCGTCTATAGAAGACGTGGAAAAATTAGTTTTATTTACTAAATTAATTCATGGGGAAGAAAGCGATGCACGTTTGATAAAGACTTTAATACTTGAGCATCCTTATTCAAAACCAGATTATTTTCTATTTATTGAGAATGAGAAAGATAACACAATTGTATCCTCATTATGTTTAATCCCTTGGATATGGCGATATAAAGAAGTCGAAATCAGGACAGGTGAGATGGGTTTTGTAGGGACATTGAAAGAATATCGAAATAAAGGACTAATTAGACTTTTAAACAAAAGATTCGTTGAATTATTAATAAGAGATGAGTTTCTTATGAGCCATATACAAGGAATTGCATTTTTTTATAAACAATTCGGCTATGAATATGCTATACCTCTGGAGGGAGGCTTTAGAATAGATCCACATTATATAGAGGAAACTTTAGTGGGAAATAGCCAAAAGATAAAGTTTCGTAAGGCTACGAAAATGGATATCCCAATTCTCGAAATAATATATGAAAAAAGTGCCTTAAAATTTGACATTACATCAATTCGTGAGGAACAGATTTGGAATTTTCTTTTAGGACCTGCGATGTCTTGTGATTCTACCATGGAAATCTGGAATATATTAGATGAAAATGACAACATTACCGGGTATTTTCGGATAACTCAGGTAGGTTTTGGGGAAGGTTTAATATTAACCGAAGTTTCAAATTTAACCTATGTTATAGCTCAAGCCGTTTTAAAGAAATTGAAAGATTTATGCAAGGAATATAATAAACCGTTCATTAGGTTAAATATTCATCAAAATACAACTCTTACAAAAGCCGCTTTAAACCTTGGTGCTATTAACTTAGGGCATTATGCATGGCAAATTAAAATTATTGATTTAAAAAAATTTATTGAAAAAATGTCGAATATCCTTGAAAAGCGTATTAAATCTAGCGCCTTTAAGAATCTAACAGAAAAAATTCTTATTAATTTGTATCGGGTGGCGATAGAATTGAATTTTATAGATGGTAAGATAAAAAACATAGATTTAGTACAATTCAGTAGAAATGATGGATTTTTACGCATTCCACCAAACCTTTTTATACCATTAGTATTAGGCTATTACTCACGTGAAGATTTAGTTCACCATCATCATGACTTCCTGTATAATAAAAAAAATGAGCACTTAATTGATGTTATGTTTCCAAAGGTGGATTCATTCATCTATACAATATATTAGGTTACTTTTGAGCTTACAAGTTCTTTAATATACGTTAAAAAAATAAAAAGAGTAATAAAAAATAGAATTTTAGGCTTCTCGACACAATCTTTTTAATAGAGTTGGATCCACGATTTCTTTTGGTTTCCAGCCTTTTTCTTTGAGGTATTCGTGTACCTCATCTTTTATATTAATAGGAATATCTGCTTCAAGGCGAATAAATTTTTCTAAATCGTTTGGAAATTGAACTCCTTTATATTTTCGCTCTAAATCAATCCAGTGTGATAACTTTATCATTCGTCCTTTAGAGTTATCAGCAGGTCTCAATGCCAATTTAGCAACTAAACAAATAGCTTGTTCAATGCTTTCAGCAGTAGTTAAAAGATGCTCTGGTCCAGGTCCTACTATATGTCCCTCAGTTCCATCTCGTGCATTATAAACTCTCCATGATTCCTCATCATCAGACCTACTAAGATACAAACGACGATACTCGGCACCATGTGGACCAATGATAACCGGGATACCTAATCCGTTAACCATGCTAGCAATACTTGCTGCTTTTTGAGAATATGCGCCCCATGCTACACCTACGGCGCCAAGACGATTTAAAACATAATCTGCGATTTCTTCAAAATTACCTCGTAGCGGTCTTCTCGCAAATATATTAGCAACTTTAATAGCGGCTCCCGCGATCCACGCGTCGGCGACACATGAGCCTACGTTAACCAAACCTCCACGATCAAAATCACCTGAAAATCTTTCATACAGAGTTTTACCTTCTTCATCCTTAACAAGACCAATATCCATAGCAGCGCACCCGCTCACACACACTATATAATTTCGGATTAAAAATTCTTCTGCCAAAGTATAGAGTTCTTGAATATCGTGTGCATAATTTGAACATCCAACAAGAGCCACTATTCCAGGGATCTCGCCTAAAACGAGGGGAGCTCCTACATTTCGAATTTCTGTGTCTAGGATAGGTCCGCGCCCAGATCTACATTTATATTTTTCATTTTTAATGTATTCTCTTGAAGCATGCATAATCAAGGTTAAAGGAGAGACATCCTTCATGCAATCAGTCTCACATCTTCCACACGCTAAACACTCATCAAATAGACTCGCAAGTAAAGTAAAGTCCCCATCTTTGGCTAAATTTACACCTTCTACAAGAGGTAAGTCGTTTGGACAATTTCTCTGGCAATTACTGCAACCATTACATCTCATTGCCATATCTATACATCCTTTCTCATCAGGAATCCCACTTTTAGCATTTCTAATAGGCTTAATTCTTACAGCTGTTTCGGCAGCAACGGCTCCTGCTTTTGTTGGATTTAAAATTAAAACACCATCTAACTTTCCACTTACTAAATCATCTACAATTTCATCAACTGGATCAGCAGTTCTATCAGGTAATCCAGCCATAATCTTTTCGTTAGTAGTGATATAGGGAGCACCAACTTTCTTTGCTTCATCGTAAGTCTGTAACACTACACATTGTTCATCAACCATCACAACATCAGCTAAACCAGAACGAATATACGTTAATTGCCTTGAAAAAGAACCAATAATTTTTGCTCCATCGTAATATCTCGTTAAATCATGAGCAGTGCAACATATAGCTCCTACATCAATCTTATCTTCTAAACCCTTCTCTCGCACGTAATCAACCAATTCTACACCAGGTGCTACATTATGTCCAATCATCAAAATAGTTGCCTTGTTTTCAGTGTCCATCGTACCCATACCGAGTTCTACAATTGGAGTGTCTGGTTCCCCTGTTGGCATTCCATAAGCACAAATTTGAGCAGCATCAGAAACTTCCATTCCTATTGCATCACATAAACCAGCTAAAAAGCTTTTTGCTTCAAAATCTATATGAGAACTTTCTTGTCCGGTGTGACCTGCCGCTAAAAGTTGAGTAATTTGGTAATGTACCCAATCCATAGCAGTTTCTAAATCTTCTAATGTTTCGGGCTTCATTCCAACGATTAAACGTGTTAAAGGCATCTCAACTGCAATGTTGTGCCCAAAATTGAGTGGAACGTTACCGTATTTCTCCTTTAACCAATGTAAAAGATGATCACCATGAGCTGAGTGGCATGCAGCTCCTATACAACACGCAATCTCTACTATGCGTGCATTTTGTGTTTCCATGTTAATCCCGCAAGCGCCCGTTCTCCCTTTTGACATATTACATTTTCCATAGGTACACAAGCAACACATATCACAAATGGGCATATATGTCGGTTTATACCTATCCATTAGTGTGAAAAACCAGTTCCGCAGCGTTGGTATTCCTGGTCTTGGTGTGGGCCCCATAGGCTCCCATTCAGTCTCATCACCGTATGAAATCTTCCCTGTAGTCAGTTCGAATCCTTTAATTGAGCCAAGAGGTCCTTTATATTCATCTATCTTAAATTTAACGCCTCTTTTTTCCATATTTCAATTCACTTTTTTCAATTTTAATTTTTTTTTTTTAATCTTTTTTATTATTTAATTAATATATAATTGCTATAATTAAACCCTAAAAATAAAAGCTATTGATTAAGATTTAAAATGGTTATCCGCAATTTTGTTATGGATATTTAGTGTGAAACTTCACACAGTCTCAATTTCTAAAGATTTATACTCTAATTAAATTAGATTTTTAGATTCATAAACCGGATAAATGAATTAAAAACTTAATTTTTAATGTTTGGGTTGGGGGCTTCAAAGTAAGGAATTTCCAATTTGTCCAAATCCAATTGTGTTCTATGGGGAGGATACGGTGGATCCAAATTTATAATCGATCTGGATGCGAAATTGAGTATAGTATATGTAATGAACAAATTGATATCCTCTTTAACTGGAGATCCTCTTAGTGTTCGTCTTATTGAATCTCTATATGCTTCTTTATAGATTTTAATTAAAATTTAAGAATTTTAATAATTCTAAATTATAATCTTTAAAAGTCAATAAAAATAAATTGAAATATATTGCCAACTCACTTAGTAAATACTTTTAGAGTGAGATTATGTAAAGTAATACATATAAATAAGAATGTCAATAATAAATGAAAAGTCAAGTTATTATTTTCAAAAATTTCCACTAGAAAGAGGTTGAAATCTAAAAGTGTCTAAAATAAGTTTAGATATTAATTCAACAATTAGATTAAATATTGGCGTAGAAATGCCAATGTTAGGTTTTGGTACTTGGAATTTAAGAATGAAGGATGGATATAAAGCAGTTTTATGGGCTTTAGAAAAAGGAATTAGACTCATAGATACTGCTACAGTCTATGAAAATGAAAAAGAAGTGGGATCAGCAATTAAGGATTCAGGAATTCCAAGAGAAGAAATTTTCATTACAACCAAAGTATTTAGTACAGAACCAGGATATGAAAGTACACTTACACCATTTGAGAAAAGCATCCGTAAATTAAATGTGACATATGTTGATCTTTATTTGATCCATTGGCCCTTAACTGATTTAAGATTGGAGACTTGGAAGGCTTTAGAAAAACTATATGAAGATAAAAAAACACGAGCTATTGGGGTTAGTAATTATACTATTCGGCACTTAAATGAGCATTTTGAACATTTTACAACAGTGCCAACAGTAAACCAAGTAGAATTTTCCCCATTCTTATATCAAAAAGATTTACTTGATTTTTGTAAATCCCATGAAATAGTTGTAGAAGCATATAGCCCTTTAACTCAAGGAAGTAAACTTGATAATGAAACTTTGCTTACTATAGGAAAAAAATATGGGAAATCTCCGGCTCAAATTCTTATAAGATGGGGGCTTCAACATAAAATCGTACAAATTCCGAAATCGGCTAAGGAAAATCATATTGCAGAAAACATTGATGTATTTGATTTTATCTTAAATGAAAAAGACATGAAAGAGTTAGACAACTTAAATGAAGATTTCAGAATAAATCAGAATCCCGATCAAATTAAATAATTTATGGATTTTCTTTTAAAATATACGACAAAGTTTTAAATTTTTTGATTTCCTCTAAATTAAATATTACTTCAGTATCATGTCTCTTATACCAGCTTTTCAACTTGGCTTATTAAATGCCTGGATCTTAATTATTCCTGAAATTTTACTTATGTTCATAGGAAATAAGACAATTAAGAAAAGAGAAATGTTATCGGTTTCCGAATCTCTATCCGAATCTGGTAAAAGGGTGAAAAATCTTCTAACCGTCTTGACTGTTCCCATCTTTGGAGCATATTTTTACAGTATTTTCTTACCTTTAAAATTGATTACGGTTTGGTTCTATATTGGATTATGTATTTATTTGTTGGGTTTTAGCGTCCAGATTACAGCATGGAAAAATTTGGCTACATCTTCAGTTGATAAACCAGTCACGAAAGGAGTCTACCGTTTTTCAAGAAACCCTATGTATATTGGTGAATTCTTTGTATATCTCGGTATAACCATTGCATGCATATCCTGGATTTTCTTATTTATAGTAATAGATTATATAGCTCTTAGTTACGTTTGGGCAAGATTTGAAGAACAAGAGTGTCTCAAGAAGTATGGAGATTCATATCGAGAATATATGAATAGGATCCCAAGATGGATAGGAAGACCCAAATCGGTTATCTCTTAATATTTTGATAAGCCCCATATTTTTGGTTTAAAGTTCTATATTTTAATACTGAACCACTCTTCTCAAAATCTTATCGGAATAAATATTTTAAATAGGAAAGTGGTGTATTATAATTTAGTCAAATACTAATAATTTAAAAAACTAAACAAAATGAGTGAAAGTAGATATTCAAAACGTAATATCATAATAGCGATATTTTTGATAATAGGAATTATTATTTTTTCATCCATAGTAATCATTATTTATCCTTATTATGCTGATAATGCTAGTGATGTTGTAGCCTATAAACCTGCTATTTACTTATATCCACAAGAAACATTGAAGATTAAAGTTTCTCTTTCAATTAATGGTGAAATTACTATAAGTGAGCCAGAATATAATAATGGATGGGATGTAGTAGTAGAATCAGGAGGCAATATTGAAAGTAGCTATGATTACTTATTTTATGAAGCGCGATTGAATTATTTAAAAACACCTGACGAGGGTTGGTGTGTTGAACTCGAATATCTTGAATTATGGATGAATAACACATTAAAGGAGCTTGGATTAAATGAAAAAGAAAGTAAAGATTTCAAGGTTTTTTGGTTAGATTTTCTCCCAATTGCTAATTATTATGAGGTTAAATTATTATCAAAAGAATATTTAGACTTGAATATGGGATTAATTATAGATCCTAAACCAGAGACAATAATCAGGGTTATGCTAACATTTTCTCCTTACCAGAATGCAGTTGAAATAGAAACTCCATTAATAACGACACCAATTCGTTCAGGTTTTACAGTCGTAGAATGGGGTGGATTTATAATTTAATTTTTAACAATTAAATTAAAACTCAATTTTGTTTAAGAGTGTTCTTTTTTCAGCAATAATAGTATTAAATATCAGGATAAAAATGGAAAAATATTAAGAAAAATTTTAGAGGATCCTGAAGTTTTTACAATATTAAAATCTCATTGTCTTTTTATGTTTCATTATTATTACTGTTAATATTTTGATAAGCCCAATATTTTTGGTTATAAGTTCAATATTTTAAATACTTCTATTTTCTAAACTTGGGAAGCAACCTACCAGTTTTTTCCATATATTCTTCATAGTCTTTCCCATAGATTTTCTTCATATACTCTTCCTCACATCGCACTTCTTGTGTTACGAATGTAAACTTACCTTCTCGATCGCATTCCTCATCAGAGCGTATAGAAATGGTAAAAATTATAAAGTAAAAAAGGGACAATAAGTTTAGGGTTATGAGGAGAAATCTTACTGGTATGAGGATAAACGAGAGGTATAGAGGATGCCTTATATATGCATATAAAACAGTCGTCATCATCTTCCTCTCCTCGGTTGCTTTGGAATAGACTTCTTTGGTGATAATTTTTCCCGCTATTAAGTATAAAATTAAACCACAAAATATTATGATTAAACCCATTATTTGTATGACTAGACCGATTATCTGTAGATAGATGTTAATGGGATTAAGAAATGATAAGTACGGAGAATCTAAGATTCCCATTCTGAGTATCAGACCATCAATAATGAACAATAGAGGGATGAATATACGGATAGGTTCTTGGATTAAGCCCCAAAACTAAGGGCAATCTTCACCTTCCGCTTTTCAGGTTGTTTCGCTTCAAGCTCTATCTTCCTAGCTTCAGCTAAAAACTTTTTTCCCCCCCAGTATCGCCACACGATATTATAGATTAATATACGACATATAAAAATAACTAAAATAAGTACAGCCAAAAATTCTATCGGTATCATGGGATCACCTTATACAAGTCAGCTTATTCTTCCTGAGGATTTCTAATCATTTTAGTTTGAATTATAATAACAATAACAAAGGAGAAGTGATTAAATGACTTAGAAGTCTAGCCTTTATAAAAAGTTAATAGCGGGGCATAAATAACTAAATTAAATTACATCCTCTTTCCCTATATCCTAGTTAGACTTCTTTAAGAAATGAAATTTTAGTTACAAATTTATCAAGCAAAAGGTTCCGAGGTTAGGTCCTTGGTTTTAAAAGGAAGAATTTTAGAAAATCCACCCTTTCTTATAGAGTAGATAAAAAATCTGAAACTGATTCACCAGATCCTTTATCTACTAAGTCATCGTCTAATTCTTCACCAATAAAATCAAATTTAAATATGCAATTCTCATGACCTAACAAGACACACTCAGCCTCTTCATTATCAACGTCTATATGTAGCGCATCAAATATTCCAGCAAGGATTCCTTGGTAAAGTATACAGAGGTTTTTTGCCATTACATTTTCTTTTTCGTCTACTGATATAGAATCTTCTACTTTTATTAGGACAAAGGTTTTATTAAAAGTTCCCGTTAAATGTCCATACCCCAATAACTCCAAAGCTTCGAGAATTCCGAAGACAACTTCCTTTTTAGTTGCCATTGTTTCGTTACTCCAATCCCTATTATAGAAAAATTTTTCTAGCACTGACTTACCAAGAGTTTTTCCAACCCATAAAAGTATATCTTCCGCATTTGTCCCTGCAAATTCTGAGAATTCAATTAAATCAATTGGTCTTAACATTACTAAACGTAAATTTTTTTTTTTATCCCCAAGAAATAATTGACCTAATTTCTCATCAAACATTATCTGCAGTTCTTTTTTCAATCGTTTAGACATAAATCTTCCCTAATTTGAAGTTAAAGAAAATCATCAAGTTTTTTAATGATATAATGAAATTTAAACTCGCGAGATATTTAAATTTAATGATTACAACAAATAGCGTACTAAATTAATAGCAGATTGGGTTTTTATATCTTTCAAGATTTTATTTAGGTTAATTAAGGCAAAATTAGGTGAGTTATAGTGGAAAGTACATTATCAATGTTAAAATTTGTTTTAACAGATGTAAAAAGGAAAACCCATTCTCTTTTTCTTATTTTATCAAAATTAAAATTTTTCGATATTTCTGATTTTAAAATATTAATTTGATCATCAGAGTTTTCTTTGGAATAGCTGAATAAATCGATTTTATTACCTAAGATTAATAGTGGAATCCCTTCTAATTCAAGTTTGTTTATTACGTCCCAAAATTCTTTCTTTGATTCTTCAAATCTTCGTTGATTTGCGATATCAATCATAAAAATAATAATATTGGAATCTTGAAGACCTTTCAACCATTTCGATCTAAAGGATTTTTGTCCAGGACTATCCCAGAATGCTAATAAGCTGTTTTTTTCTTTTTCTTGAATATATTCAATATTAAATTTTCTTGTAGGTGAAAAATAGTTTTCTGCATAGTCCCCTGTTTTAAGCTTACGAACTAAACTTGATTTTCCAACATCATCAAGACCAAATAAGAAAATCTTATAAAAAGAATCTCTCTGGTAAAAATATTCAATTTCCTGAGATTTCTCAACTACTTCATCTCCAAATCTTCGAATATCAATAAACATAGAAATTAATAAATTATCAACCTCAATTTCATCATCAAAAGAATACCCCGTCCCATTATTAACTATTTCATGCATTAATTCTTCAAAAATCTCTTTGTAATCATATGGGTTATCATCTTTTTCGAAAATTAGACCTATTATAATTTTATAATTGATACACGCAGTATACATATTTAAATTCTTTATAAATCGAGCAACTGGTTTACTAATATTAACATGATTAGAATTTAGATCCTTACTAGATTCTCCTTGATTATATTCCTTTATTATTTTATTAACGAGGAGTCTGTCATTAATATTAATTATGTCATTTGGGTAACTATAGATGTTGAGATCTCTCAAATCTTCAAATTTAATTTCATTAAACAAAAAAATATTATGTATCAATTAAACGTCCGAAATTCTTAATTCCTATAAATTTTAAAATAAAAAATACTTAAAAAAAGTTGGGAAGTTGCGATACTCATCTCTTTTCAAGTTTCTGATTTACTTTTTAGTCTGTAGAATAAAAATTAAAATTTTAAAAAGAGAATCTATATCTATATAATAAAGTTTAATCAATCTTGTTCTTTCTTTTTCTCAGAAGATGAGTCTGAGGATTTTGGTTCCGTTTCTTTGCCACTTTTTTCTGATGACCCTTCTACTGTTTCTTGATCTTGTTGTTCAACTGATTCTGATTCTGGTTTTGCACCCACTGGAGTCTCACAAACAGGACATCGTGTCCATCCTGCTCTTAAAGCATATCCACATTTTGCACATTCGCCTAAACTTTTATCAGCTTCCCATTCGGGTATATCTAATCCTCCTTGGCGTTTACGTGATAGTTCCGCTAAAGATTCTTCATTCCAAACTTCCATTCCTTCAGGTAACCCTGTACCTCGTTCAGCGATAAATTTATTTAAATCTTCTTCACTCCATACTGGCATATCTGGTTGAGAAGACATTCTTTTTTGAGCTTCAGCTGCTAAATCTTCTGCGGTCCATGTTTTAAGTTCTTGACCTCCAGGAGTTCTCAATGCACCTGATTGCTGAGAGGTCCTTGGTCCGGGTGGTTGTGGAGGCTGAGTTGATGTTTCTCTAGCAATAGAGGGTATCCTACAGCATTCCGCCGAAAATTTTAGAAAAGCTTCAAAACATTTCGAAAAGCGATTATCTTCTTTTCCTTCATCTGAAACAAGTGTTAAAGATATTTTCTCAGAGGGGAAGGGGAGGGCAATTCCATTTATTGCCATATCAGAACTTAAACGATTTGATTCGATACTTGTAGTAAGATTTTCCATTACATTCATTAATTCACCATCTTTCATTAAGAAGTCACAAATAGGATCTCCATGTCTTTGAAATGATGAAGCATATTTAGCTAGGTGACTTTTAGTAATCGAAGAGTCTAAAGATTTAATTACAGCACTAATATAGGAAAAAATCTCGGACTTGGAACCTTTTTCGGAGTCATCTATTTTATAACCTCCTAAATCAAGTGATCCCATAATAGGAGCAAATAGTGGTTTTTCATCTTT
>LAZR01002422.1_pt1 | contig 10858 bp, 13 predicted proteins | sample 329461 | NCBI WGS metagenome assembly LAZR01 (sample SAMN03002196, study PRJNA259156) | marine sediment metagenome | biome: sea floor; feature: Hydrothermal impacted sediments; material: marine sediment; isolation source: Loki non-amplified sample from Loki's castle hydrothermal vent sediment ...
TTCGACGGCTTGGCGATCTTGTTCAGCATGTTGGTAAAGGCGGTCCCGCCGATGCTGCCCCGCAGACCAGCGTCGGCCAGCTTGCCGAACACCGCGGCGGTCTCCTCGACAGAGATCCCCATCTGCTTGGCAGCCGGCGCGCCAAGCTTAAAGCTCTCACCCAGGGCGAGGATGTTGGTGTTGGACTTGGCTGAGGTCAGCGCCAGGATATCGGCCACGTTGGACGCGCGGTCGATCTCAAGCCCCATGGACTTGACGACCCTGGCGATGATATCCGCGGAGTCGGCCAGCCCGATCCCTTCCGCTGCCGCCGCAGCCATAACGCCACCAAGGCCCTCGATGACCTGCGAAGTGTCGAACCCCGCGCGCCCGAGGAACTCCATGGCCTCGGCGGACTCAGTAGCCGAGAAGACACTGACGATGCCCTGCCGTCGGGCCTCGTCAGTCAGTCGGGTCATGTCCTCAGTATTGGATCGGGTGATCGCCCCAACCGCGGACATTTGCTTCTCGAAGCCGGCGGCGATGGCAAGGCCCACGCCCAGACCTGCGGTCGCACCCAGGGACGCGATCCCGGCGGCGCGCACGCCAGCGCCGATCTTAGAGATGCCCTTCCCGGCGCTGACCGCGCTCTTGCGCAGACCAACGAACGCAGCCTTCGCCCGGTTCATGGACGCGATCCCCGCCTTCTCATTGAAGGACAAGAACCCGCCAACACCGATGCGCTCGAATGCCATGATCTACTTCTTTTTGCTTGCCGCCTTGATCGCCGCTGTCTCGTCCTTCAGTTGCTTGTGCAGGCGTCGCAGCATGATCCCGCGCTCCTCACGATCCATGTCGAGCAGAGCGGCCCAACCCATGCCGGGGATACTGTAGAACAGTGCGAACGCCTCCTCTAGGAAATCTTCTCGGGTAGGGGTTGGGAAGAAGATCCGAAAAAATCATCGAACGCCCACTCCAGGTTGTGGACAAACGTCCTTGCACAGGCTGGGCAGATGTCCGAGACCCGCATGTCCGGGCCGATTGCGTTGCCCTCGATGTGCGCGGTGAGCCGTTCGATATCGCGCTTGGTCATGTCGTCAAGGTCTTCCACCGAGTAGGCTGACCGCTTTGCCTTGTCGCCGCCCTGCTTGCCGAAGATGCACCCACGCATCACGTCCATTTTCGTTGAGACGGGATCGGCCCCGTCCTTCGATCCGCTGCGGATCGAGTTTTCCATCGTTGACCAGCTCATCGGAACCATGTCCAAGCCACTGATCTTCTCGCCGCGCAGCGTCAGCGGATCGGACAGCTCATAGGTCCACTCGGCATCCGCGGGGGCCTCGATGCACTTGACCTCCAGCGTCTCTAAGTCGCCGGTGAACGGGAACCCGCGACCGCAGTGCTCACAGGTCACGGTCATGCGGACCTTGTTCCCGATGCACAGGTAGCGCAGATAGATGTACATATAGAGGACGTCGCCAGAAAGCATCTGGCTGATCAGCAGCGATTTCTCCTCCTTGCTTTTCTGCTCAAAATCGAACTGGCCGACCTGAGTGAACATGAACCCGAGAAGCTTTGCCGGGAAGTCCGCCGGATTGCCGCGCGCCTGCGAGCGCAGCTTGGCGATCTCACGCTCCTCACGGCCTCGCCATGGCTTGATACCAAAGCCGCAGTGAAGCTTGCCGTCGGTGCCGACGATCCCGTGCGGAAGGTTCGGCCCAAGCTCCTTGAGGGTCTTGGTCGTGGACTTCATGCCCAGCCGTGGAGCGGCTGATGCTGTCCCGGGAACGGTTGACGCTGTAGCGCCGGGCGGCGCTGCTTGCTGATCTGTCACGGTACACCTCCAATCGGTTGATCGGAACCTTGATAGGCCCTACCGCAGTTATGGGATCGTACTACGGCAGCCGGATAAGACTGTCGTAATTAAACGCATACTCAACCTTCGCCAGCTCACCATCGTTCGCCATGTCCGCGTCGGGGAGCGTCTTGTTCGAGACGAACAGCCCGATCAGCTCATGGGCCACAAGCAGGCTGCCCTCGATGTTGCGGAAGTTCATGGTGGCGAGCTTCTTGTAAAGCGGGCTCACCGGATCGCGCCCTTCCTGGAGCCACAGATCCATGAAGTTGATCTGGGATTCGTGGTGCATGGGCAACATCGCCGTGAACTCACCGACGGTCTCCTCGCCGCCGGTGACGATGGTGCGGTCAGGCATCTCAACCTTCGTGGTCTCCGAACTCATGCCGGAGACTTCTGTGAAAACCAAGGTCGGCCCCGGCGTCACGACAAGCTCGAACTGATGGACCCCGATATGGCCGGGTTCGACAACACCCTTCATGGTATTCTCCTCGCTTGGTTAGCGTGCGTCTCCGGTTGCTGAGCTATTCGACATCGATAGGGCTCATGAGCAACGTCGCCAAGAAGTTGGCCCCGGCAGTCGGCGCCTGTGTGACCTCAAGCTCGATAGGGGTATTAGCTGGGACCTCCACGTCGAGAGGGGTAAAGACCTCACTACCATTGAGTGTAGTGTGTGGAATCGTCACGGTGGCAATAGTGCTAGCGGCCTCTGCCGCAACGATTGTGTCCGTAGTGTTGCCCCAGTCCCCGGCCTGAACGAGAAGCCCGGTAACGCGCACTGGGAATGGCAATATGATCTGGTCGAGGCTTGCAACGGCGATGACCGCTTGCACACCTCTCAATAGCGGTCCGGCCTTCGCCATGTCAACGAGCACGTCGCGAAGCGTGTCCTTGCCGCTGGACTTATCCTGAAATGCTCCAGCGTCTTCGAAGGCTTTCTTGAGCTTTTTGAGTGCCATGGTTTTGCTCCTACATTAGAGGGTTGTTGCCGCCGCCTTAGCCTTAGCCGACTTCGTCGAAGATGCCCTGCTTGCCGATCCTAATAATGAACCGTTCCACGGTGTCGGCCAGCTTGAGGCTGATGTCCGCGAAGAGGTCGCCGTTGCCACGGGTCAAATCGGTGTTGTTCTCGGAATCGATCTTGATCTGCGCCGCCTCGTCAAACGTGTCGCCGCGCAGCGCGCGCTTCACAAACTCAGGCCGGAAGAACGACCGCAAGGCGCTGACCGCAATCGCGTCGTTCCGCGTGTCGTTGATGGCGAAGATCAGAAAGTCGAAGTTCTCACGCAAGGTGTTTTCGTAGAACGACATTTGCTCACGCTGATGCTTGAACCTCCACTCCGGGTCGTCGGCCACGGTGCGGTCGCCCCAGAGGATAAAGTTCCCCTGCACCTTCTTGATCACCCCGATGCCCACCGGGTTGAGTAGCTCCTCATTGAGGACCGCGTCCTTGGTGGGCAGGTCTAGCAGTGCCGGCAGAGTAGCGTCCAGCCCTGCCGCCGCCTTGTGGTAGCCGTCGAAGTCACGAGCGATGGCAGCCTCGCGCCCGTGGATCTGTCCGGTGAGCGAGACCTCCTTGAGCTTACCGTCCCTTGAGTTGGGATCGGTGACGTTACCGAACGACGGGAATGAGACCACCGCGTAGATGGACCGCCCGAGGGTCTCGTTGATCTGCGCGATGGCGTCGGTCTCGGACAGGATGTTGGCCGGGATCTCGTAGCGGTACTGGTAGTTCCTCGACGCCGCGTAGGCGACGCCAGCCTTCGCAACCGCCGCCGGCGTGATGCCTGGGGTCGCCAGCTTGACCAGGCCAAAGTTCTTGCCGAACAAGCGATTGAACGGTGAGGTCTCCACGTCATAGCCCTGGACGATGTAGTCAGCATCCACGACGTCGGCGTTGCCGTCTTGCCCCTTGGCAAGCTGCTGAGCGGCTTCGACGAGGAACTCCTCAGTACCGGAAGCGACCGCGGTCATATCCGATCCCAGCGCCACGGTGATCGTGTCGTGATCGTTGGCCGCGATGCGGAACCGCGCGAGCTTGTCCGCTGGCGTTGCCTTGTCCGGGAACAATTGGCCGTCGACCAAGCTCCCTGCGATGAATGGCTTGTACTGGATGATCACCTGATCGCCGTCGGCCAGAACCGTGCCGCCGTCGGTGATGGTGAACGGCGGGGTAAACTTGTTCTCCGGTGTGAACAAGGCGTCAGTTGCTCCGCCACCGCCAAGGATATCTCCGAACCTGCTGCTGGTCACTGCCGTAAATGCCCCGACGGCGCCAATGTCGATGGTGATCACTTGCTCCAGCATCACGTCGTCCGTGGTGCCGAGCGTAATGACAGGGTTGGCGTCGGTCGGCGATATGGACACCACGGAGTCGAAGATCGTTGCGGTAAGAACGGTCGCGGTGACTGCCGTGCTGACCCCGTAGTGATTCGCTGGGCGAGTATTTGCGACATGCGCCCCGGTCACTAGATCCTCCACCTCGATCTCGTCGTTGCTTGGGTCGTCGTTGATCAGGCTCACCCAATACCTCCCGCTTACCGGGTCGGTTGAAAGGTTGGCATACTTCTTGACGAGGTCGCCGTCGACGAATACGGACAGCGCGAACTCCGTGTCCGGGTTGTCCTCACCGTCCTCGATGAGGATCGATAGGGCTTTCAGCGAGCCGTCCTCAAGCAGGTTGTCCTTCTCAAGGTTGTAGCGCGCCGGGTCGGTCACACCGAGATCAGTCTGAATAGTCTGATCGGCGGCGACCGTGATCACACTGTTCGGCCCCTTGGTGTTGCCGACGATGGGGTAGGTTTTGTTCAGCACGTCGTCCAAGGTCACGACGCCGCCCTTCCATTGGTCGGTCTCAAAATCCTTGGTCGTGATGAACGAAGTCTGGGTGGTGTATGCAGCCAGCGCCAGCGACTCCGTGTCGACGTCGCGCTTGCCACCCCACCGGCCACCGTTGGCAGCCTTGACCGTTCCCATCGCGGTACGAGGCCCGGGGTTGAGAGACGGGGGATCCTCGCCAGCGATCCGCGAGTAGAGCGTCAGCTCCGCCTGGACCTCGGTGCCGTCGGTGACGCGCACAAGGTGCATCCCGCCGGCGCCGGCTGTGTTGTCGAAGTATTGGCGTGCTGCGTCGGGCAGCAAGGAGTCGTCGATGATTCCGCCGCACACCTTGAGAAATTCGGCCTTGCTGAACACAGATATCAGCTTGCCAACCGGCCCCTTCTCCAGGATGCCGGTGTAGCCGACCATCCCCAGCGCCCCGGGCTGGATAACTTTCGCTCCCTCGACCTCGATAATTGCAACGCCCGCGCCGCGGGTAGGTCCGAATCGTCTTTGCGCCATGTTAGCCTCCTAAGCCTTCTCAGCTATAACGAAGCCGTCCTCGGTCGAGAGCTTCGTGACTATAGGGACGTCGACGGCATCTTGCCCGTGGAACGTAACGTCGCGGATGCGGAACAGCGCCCGCCCCGTATGGAGATCAGCGCTGCCCGCTGGGGTGCGGGAATCATACTCTTCCACTAGCAGCATGCCGAACCGCTCGTCAAGCCCTCTTGAACGGATGGACGGGCGGTTCAAGAAGAACCGTCGGATCTGATCGGTCAGCCGGTAGTGATCGACGAGCTTGTCCGTGATGCCCAGGAGGGCGATCTCGATATCCCCTTGGAACGGTGCAGGGACCCGCACCGCTGTCTCTGCGCCCTTGTCGACAACCTCGTCATCGATGGCCATGCGCCGGGTATCAACCCAGGTGATCTCGTCCAACACGAGGATCGGCACCCTAGAAATCTCGTTGAAATCTTGTGACGTGGTGACCGCCACCGGCGGCGTATACACGAAGCGCACCCGGATATCGTTCGTCTCAGGGACCCCGGCGCTGAGCGTCACCACTTTTGTCCCCGAGTCAAAAGATGAGAATAGGTCGGTCAGGTGATCCGGGTCCGCGGTCTCATCGTACACCGAGTCCACGTCGACAAGATCATAGGGGGTCTCGATGGTGTTCCCGCTCAGGTCAACCGAGGTCACGTCGCCGCCGCTGTTGAGCGCCCCGATGATCAGCTCACCGATGGGGCGCACTGTCTCCCGTAGCTCACGCACCAACGACCGCAGAATCACGTCCTCGAAATGCTCAACGTCGCTTGCCCACAGCACCCGGATCTCTTCTAGCTCAGGCGTGACCTCTGGGTCGGTGGTGGTGAGTTGCACCACGACCCCAAGCTTCTGGGCCGTGACCGGGAACGTGGCGATGTTCGCCGCCACCTCCTCTTCGGTGTTGAAATCCACCACGTTGACAACCCAGCTCCCGCCGTCGTGGAAAAATTCGTCCGTCCCGTCCGTCAACCTGTAGCCGGCGCTAGTGACCGCCACGCTCGCAACCCCGCCGCCTATCTCAGCCCCACCGATGAACCGCTGCACGATGAAGGCTTGGAACCCGAGCCACTGCTTGACCGTGGTCGGGTTCATAACCGGAGTCCGCGCGATCCCCGTCGCCGGGAACGGTGGGCCGTCCAGTTGCAGCCGGTTGGTCTTGGGGTTGAGGCGAGCCCCGGCCTCAAGGGTGATATCCTTGCGGTTGATCTCCTCGAACCGGAAGTGCCGGATGAGCTTGGTGATCCTCACTTCTTACCTTTCGACTGTTCTCTCAGGGTGCGCTGTACCGCCCGCTCCCAATTCACCTTGACCCGCGCATGTAGCTTTTTATCCTCGAAGGCCCGCTTGATAAACGGGCGCGCTGGGATCACGATGACTACCGTGGACGGCTTCAACGGCCACCACCCACCCGGCGCACGCTCCCAAAGTTCAGCGGCCCGGCCAGTCAGCGTCGATGGATTCACTTGCCCCAAGCTTGTCAGCCACAGGATACGGAACAGCGCTCGCATCGCTGATGAGACTTTGATCACGGCCCCCTCGTGTACCGCCACCGCCGCTGAGAAATTGGGGTTGTTAAGCAGGAACCCGACGAACGCGGTCGTGTCACTGCGTACGCTTGAGGTCATCCCTTGGAACAGCCGCGTCGCTGTGTCGATAAGCGGCTTCTTGCCAGCCCCGGCGATATGAATCGTCAACGTGGATCGCTTCTGGAACCCGCCCTTCTTGACCGCTTGCCGGGATGCTCGCAGGGCCAGAAGCCCGTTCAACTCAGTCGCTCGCCGCAAGTGTTTGCGAGACACGTTCTTGAACCGGCTAGCGTCGAACGCCAGCTCCAGGCGCTTCCAACCCTTGTCCATTACGAACCCGGTCGCCGCTGCCATCAGGAAGCACGCCTCTGCTTGGATGGTTGCCGGTCGGTGAAGTGCGCCTTCACAAGCGTCGGCCCGCCCTGATCCGGGTAGTGCCCGGTGTGCTCAAGCCGCTCGATGAAGACGTCGGTGTCCACGGTGCCGATCTTTTTGAAGCGGTCGTTGACCTGGAGCACGACGCTGTTCGCGTTGAGGTCCAGCGTCCTGAACACAACGTAGCCGATGGCGGACTCAGTACGCCCGCCCCGCTCGTGCCCCTTGGTTAGCTGAGAATTCCACCGCGGTTGCCCAGGGACCGTGACGGTGGTCGCCCGGGTTGCGTGTTGCACGGGCTCCCGCGCATCGGGGTCCATGAATGTACCGCCCAAATCGATCTGTTGGATCTCAACCGGGACAGGGTGGATGAGGTTCGGCTGGACCATCAGCCTGGGGAGAAGTGCGACGGCGCCTTCACTGAAATCGGCGCACGGTACAGCCTCACAAGATCCCAGAACTCCCTGTTATCCGTGATGCCGGATAGACCGGGTTGCCGATCTGAGACACCGCCGCCGGCAGGCGCATACTTGCGGCTATGATCGTCGGTCCTCTCCTCAAGCAGCGTGCCTAAGATCGGGGGCGGGGGCGGTAGCACCGGGGGCGCAGACGTGTCCGTGAACAATGGGTTTAGAAGCTTCTCGATAACAATGATCTTGGTCGCGCGTTTGATCGCCTCCGGCGTGGTGTCGTCCGGTTCCAGGAATCCGAAGTCGCCCTTGATCTCTTGGTTCTGCCGCCCCTTGCGAAAGTTGAGACGGTGCCCGTGCCGTTCCGGCGCCGTATAAATGTCGTGGAGGTTTTGGTGCGAGACCAGTTTGATCCGCGGGTTGCGCCGGTCGTCAGGGATCAGGCGACTGTCGTAGACCTCGAACAGATCGGTATCAAGATTCTCATCGGAATCGTTGAGCCTCACATGCTCGATGGCAATGATCGGAACCGGTAGGTGGAGCGTGTCCCTACCGTTGCCGTCAAGTTTGAACGTGGCCGGGCGAAGCTCGAACCACTGCCGCGTTACCCGGTCGACAAGCTGCTCACAAACCGTGATGGTCGACAGGATGGTCGCATCGGTGGGCGGATCCGGTATCCCTTCGTCGCGTATGTCGCTGAGAGTGATGTACGGCACAGGCGCCTCCGGTTACCGATCCCAGATGCTTGGAGCGCTCTTGGCGATAGGCGCGTACTGGATGCGCCGCTGGACCTCAACAGGCTCGCCAAAGGTAAGCCCGCCGTCCTTGCCCTCGAACGACATGGACATGAGCTTGCGCACCCTTGGCTCGCCGTGCTCACCGCTGAACTTCATAAGGTCGACAACCACCGACCCCGGAAATATGTCCGGCACGAACAGGGAGAAATTCTTGGTCAACCCCATCTTTTTGATCAGGTGGGTTCGGGCGGCGTCGCTGACCCGCCTGGCGAATCCGTTGAGCGACTCGCCGTCGGCCATCGGAGGCTCCTGTGCTTTGGTGACATGGATGGTCGTGATCCTTGGCATGGCTACCTCCGTCAAGGGGACAGCGGACTGAACCGCTGCTTGCCCGTTCTGAACATCGACACGCGAGCCGCGCGGTGCGCGTGATGCACCAACACGGTCGTCCGCATATCGCCGGCGAGGCACATGACCCGCTGACCGCCTTTAATCTTGCGGTCAGCAGAAGGCTCGATCACTTCTGCGAGGAAAGATACCGGGCCAGAATCTTCCGGCCTGGCGAGTGTATAGCTAACGCCCAGGTGAGTGAGAGTCATAGCGGTGATCTCAGCCTGGAACCTCGGGTCCCCCAGCCGCTTCGCCAGACGCTCAGCCTGCCCTTTGTTGCCGAGGTCTATGCTTGCGGTGAGCCCGTCGCGAGTGTGGACCCTGAGCACTGTCAGGCACCCTATTTGCCCTTGTTGGAAGTGCTCTTGTCCGAGGGCTTCTTGTTGTCCTTCTTGCCGTCATCGAACTTGGCAGCCGCGGGCTTCGCCTTTCGAGAAGCCGCGACAGGCTTCGGGTCGGGCAGCACCGTGATCCTTGACGCCAGGCCGGCGTGAGCCGGTGTCGCCTGGATATGGTGCAGCTCGTCGTCGGTCACCGACCTCAAGGCCCCCGGGCGAAGGTGCAACGCGCCCTCGCAAGAACGCTTGAAGTCGTGCGCCGTCCCGCCGCCGCCATCGACTTCGTTGGGGAAGTCGTCCACCTGTACGGGTGAGCCCCGCCTCGCGATCTGGATTCTAGGCATAGCAGTCTCCGGGTTACGGGTACCTCGTGCGTGAGGCTATCCCTGAGCTTCGAGGATCGCGGTGATCATGTCGTCCTTACGCATGGAATCTTCCAGCGTAAGCTCGAACCGTTCCGCGCCAAGGTTCTGCAAGTCCGGCTTCGCCGTCCGCCCGAGCGCCGCCGCTGTGTAGGCGTTGGGCTTTTCGGATTCAGGCGGGGGCGGGGGTTGAGCCGCATCTGCCAGCATGGTCACAACGAACTCGCTCTGTACCCGGTAAAACCGGATAGCCTTGTCGCTTGTGATAATGCGGGTCTGATTCTTTTCCCACTTGTCCCCGCTCTGGCTTTGGAAAGAACGGGCTCCTCTCAGCGTAACTTTTGCTCTGGCCATCTTGAGAATCTCCAATCGACGGCTAGGGGTTGCGGGCTACGGGATTGACCTAGATATCAGTCCCGATGTTTTTGGCCTTGACGAGGGCATCCAGCTCCTCGAACTCAACGGCCACCTTCACGGTGATTGCGTACTGATTCACACCTTTGAAGATGTCCCGGTCTTTCTCGATCCTCACGTCCCGACCGATGCCGACGATGAAGTTGGACTTGTGCGTCAGGAGGATCTGCGGGTTGGCGTTGTAGGTGACCTTCACGAAGTCGCCGTCGCCGATGGCCCCACCGATGCGCGTGATGCTCCCCGCCACGGCGTCAATGGAGTAGTCGGTGTCCTCGATGAACGGCGTCTCCGGGGTCTTGCCGAGCGTCACGGTGTTGACGATGACGCTGCTGATCGGCGCGAACCGGAGCGCGATCTCGTCGGTGCCCGTTAGCTGGACATGCTCAACGACCTGCGGCTGATTATCCCACAGCGGGATCGGCACAGCCTGGACCCCGAACGGGCCGGGGGACAGGGTGCCACCGCCAGCGGCGGAATCGCCCAGCCCGGTCGCGCGCGTGGCCAGCTTCTCCTCGAAGAGCTGCCACAGGTCGGGCGACAGGTAGAACCGAAGGTTCTGCTTGTTCCGGCGGAACTTCGTAGGCATGGCCCGGATCATCTGGCCAAAGATGGAGAGCCCGACGTTGGCGCCCTGAGCGTCAACGACGTTGGCGCCGTCAGCGATCCTTGACCAGCCATCGAACAGCCCGAGGTAGCTGTCGATAACGCGGTCGGTGGTGGACCCGACGTCAAAGAGGTCGAACGGCGAGATGGCCGGCCCCAACGAATCCCCGAGCAGGTAAAGCTGCTCCAGGTTGTTGGCAAGCGTGGTCGCCATCATGCGGATGATCCGCTCCTCAACCGCCTCACCCTCGATATTTTCCTCCTTGAACACGTCGCCGATCTCGAACGGCACGATGATCTCGCGCGGCTTGAGAGTGACCTTCGACGTGTTGACACCCTTGCGGAACCCGGGGTCCTGAGCCTCGGCCTTCGGGAACGCGACGCGCTTCCCGACACCGATTTTCTCGATCTCCAATTCCTCGTTGCGGAACTTTATGATCCGCGCGTTGTTCTTGAGCATCGTCTCGTCGATGACGAAATCGATGAACTGGTTTGACTGA
>LAZR01002423.1_pt1 | contig 10850 bp, 18 predicted proteins | sample 329461 | NCBI WGS metagenome assembly LAZR01 (sample SAMN03002196, study PRJNA259156) | marine sediment metagenome | biome: sea floor; feature: Hydrothermal impacted sediments; material: marine sediment; isolation source: Loki non-amplified sample from Loki's castle hydrothermal vent sediment ...
GATATAGGTGATAGGCTTGGTGAATGAGATTTCCGCTTGTTGTAACCCTTGTGTTTTCACAAAGGACCGGCTTGCCGAAATTTGGTTCTTTTATCGCTTCTAAAAAGTCGTCTCTCACGTTAGTGGGAAAGATAGAAATAAGCGTATCAAGCTCAAAGTCAGTGTAGGGCGCGTTACCGACAAACATCGTTCCCACGATGGAGGGCCAGGTCAGAAACTCGGCTGGATTGTGGTTTAAGATATTTTGGCGCAGGTCCCACGCCCAAAATGCCCAGGTGTGCGCCGGCTCAACCGGCTCCATTGAGGGGAGGGCCTCGATTGCGGCCTTTAGTTCGTCCTCAGTCATTCTAGCCATTCTAAATCCAATGCTGCTTCGTGGCCGTTTCTGATAGCTTCCTCAAACGATTTTGCTCCTGGTGGGGGGCTAAATACCCTTCCCGCTGTCGAAAGAAAAATTTTAACTCTATAATATCTCTCGTCTGAGTTTTCCTCTGCGTCATCTTTGTCCCCATAAATTACCGATGTCACAATGTCATTATCTGCCAGGTGGTCAAGTGTTTTTTGTGTTGATCGTGACGGTTCGTTTCTCATAGCAAAATCCTCCTTGCAGGGCTCTCTCAGTGTTAATGTTCCGCCATCCGTAACGTAAAGCTTGGTGATATCACTCATTTCTTTCAAGTCTCCATTCGTCAAGGGCTAAGGCTTCATCTAATTTTACAGGATATTCAACTCCACCAATTCCAATAAAGCCTGTAGAATTTGGTTCGACTGGCTCGAAAAGTACAAGGATGCTGTCCTCATAATGTGTTACTTGATTAATCATATACTCTATGCCATCCGAGGCAGTAAAGCGATACCCCACTTTTATATCGGGTGCGTTATCCATTTCCCGGGACATCTGAAAACTTTCCCTAAGAAATCCCCACAAGCACTTGAAAAATGACCAAATCATAAGAGCCCTCCCAATAACCCGCCTGACAACACCGCCAAACCCATAGCGACGATGCACCCGAGCGACCCTATAATAACAACAGAGCACAACCAGAACCCTAGCCCGAAATTCCAGCCGTCCTTAAAGATGATACCTAACCCATCTGTACTTCTCCCCTTGGGAGGAGTACCCATAACGTTGGGGGCCCTTTTGGGAACGGGTTTAGAAAAAAGGTCTTTTTTAGGGGGCAGTTCCCTTGGCGTACTTGTAGGGGTAAGGGGCGCCGATAGTGTACTGCCTATAGGGGGAGGTAGTTTAGTCAATTTTTACCACCTTTTGAAACCGATCATTTTCACGCGCAAAGTTGGGTATAGAACCAGGTGGATGAGGCCAAAAAGCCCAACAATAGACCTTAGCTATATTTACTGTATCCCAATCGCATGTGGCATTGAATACTTGAAATTCTTGGTGTTCAGCATCCCAAAATCCAGCTTGAACAACATCCCCCCGGCGGCCATTATCTTCGGTTAAAACTATCATTATGAGGTTGCTTCTATCAGGAACATCGTCAGGTTCGTGCCATTCAATGGTAGTAAGAAAATTATTGTATTTCATTTCTATACTTTCTCCAATGTACCCGTAAACACTTTAACCAAGCACTTATATCAAACCGCCTGACAACGCTGCCAAGCCAATATTGCAAGTCATACTTAGACCTCCCCCAATCCAGGTCTGTCATATAAAAATCTGATGAGAAGCCGTCGTCTTCTTGTCTTTGTGGTATTCTCTTATCCCTTACGATTGGTAAAGGTTTCCGCTCATTGCCCAAAAAAATGCAGTCTTCAAACCCGAGCTTGTCAGCGACTTCAGGGTTCAAATACAATGTTAAATTATTTGTTGGAAGACCGTGAACTTCAGCACTCTTCAATATGGCAGAGTGAAGGGTCGTGATATATCCCATAACATCATCTGGATTGTATTTGCCCATAGTTACAATGTCACTTTCCCAACTCTAAGCAATCTATACTTCTCTTGTAAGTGTAGCAACGTACACCATCGCCCATATCGTGGGCCTGAGGGCTGATAATTTGGCTCTCCCTCTCCTCAAAAATACCGATGGTAGTTATATAGCATTGCCACTAGAAATGCCAATACTGAAAAACCGATAATGATAATGATAATGGATTTTTTATCAAACATCTTTCCACCAATCCAAATTATCCACGTATCCCTGGGCAAGCATAAATTCGCCAAAGTGTTCATTGAATTTCCGGGCAAGGTCTCGGGTGAAGTGATTGCGCCAATCTCCGACAATACCTTTTCTCATAAAATGGCCGCCGTCAGTATATTGACGGCTCATATTTTCAAACGATTGCCGCTCCAGAGCCTCCTCTATTCTGGCATCGGATAGCCATTCGCCCGTCAATTCCTTGATTATCCCGCGCAAAGTTTTGATGGGATGACTGTGCAACAACTCATATTGAGTAAAAATGAGCTTTGCTACATTGAGCGATTCGATTGGCTTAAGCCAACTGTTTAGATAGTCAACATATTGGGAGCTAACCATTACGCCAATGGCGAATTTGGCATCAGGGTTTTGATAGTAGAACATGCCTGACACTACCACATCACGCGGGTCTCGCTGTATCATAACAACAGTTCCCCCTGCCAGGGTCGATGTGTCTGATAGATCCCAGTAAGTCGGAACTGTTTCTTTCCAATAAGGGCCATGCCTTTTCTTTACTATCCATTCATTCCCTATAGGATGACCGTAAGAAAGCGTCTCCATTTGTGGCGTATCTTTGTGTTGTGCCTCTAGCAAATCGCAAAGGAGACGGAGAAGCCAGGTCATACCTGATTTGGGAAATGCGTTAACGATTACTTCTTTCATATATTTTCTCGAAATACTCCAACTAGGCCGATTATGGTACTAATCATCCAGATATATAATGCCCAGTTGGGCAAAATATCAAGCTAAAGCGCAAGAATAATGACCACGCCAGATAATATACCGATCCCCGCGAAAAACGCCATATTATTCATAGCTTTTCCCCACACCAGGGGCAAAAACTTACCACAATAGCTGTCCCTGTCGTGTGACTAATTATGAAATAGTAACTATCTTCAGGATGGGAATTGTTATAGTAAAGACGCAGCATAAAACCATCGCCAATTGATGTGTCTGGGGTGCAATGATGATTTTCCCATTCCATCACTTCCCTTGACGTTTCTGCCTTGGGACGCCGGAAAGTGGCTTGCTCGGTGCCGCTATCAAACTGCGTCAATTTCCAGCCGTCTTCCAGTAATATTTTCATCAGTTCAGACATTTCCATGCCGGTCTTATAAAAAGGATAAAAATTATAATACTCCCATTCTTCAAGTTTCTCTATGCCCTCTTTCATATATCATCCCCACACCAGGGACAATACCCAATCCAAACGACTCTATCTTCAAGTATGAGGTAATGATAGCACTGGTTAGGGGTAGCCGACGAATGGTATTTAAGGTGAACCTCGGCCTGGCGTGTTGTTGGCATTGAGGGACAACGATGAGGCATGTCGTCCGTGACTTTATCTGACTGCTCTTCCTTGGGCCGTTTGAAAATGGCATACTCACGTTGATGATCGATCTGCACCAATTCCCAACCTTCATCCCCAAACCGGTTTAGCAGTGCCAAATAAGTCTGCCCGGTTTCAAAATCAACATCCTTATACTCCCATTGGTCAGCCAAAATACTCTCCAAATATCTCGATTGTATAATCCAAGTGATCTCGGGTTAGATACTGCGAACACCCGATGTAAAAGCCGCCCTCATTTATCCATTTCGCTATCGGGTAGTCATTCTCATCAAACAATCCTTCATAACAAGGCTGGTTGGTGAGTGGTAACATTTCCCGCGTCTCAACCCCGTTTTTCTCAAGATGCTTGATAAGGGGCCACTTTTTACCGTCGCGGACAACTATCGGATACATCATATAGCTATGGGTGCGATTATGGGGGGGGCAAAAAGGGAGTTGTAATTTGTCCGCAAATGTCTTTAGCCCATCGCTTAGACGTTTAGCTCTTGTTACACGCCGTCTAACATCTGATTTCAGAGTATCGAGTTGGGGTAACGCTATGGCGGCTTCTAATTCCGTAGCTCTAAAGCTGTGTCCGATAGACGTGAAGTGATACCGGCTTTTAATCGCCTCAAAGTCAAATGTCATAACATCAATCGGTGCAGTAAGCCGGTCCCAACCGTGATTAAGAAGGCTTTTCATTTTCCAAGCATATCGCGGATTGCCAGTAATCGCCATCCCCCCGACACCTGCTGTTATATGATGGCTCATATAAAACGAAAAGCAACCAATATCTGCTATCGCGCCGACTGGTTGCCCGTTATAGGTTGCGCCCAGGGCCTCGCAAGCATCTTCAATCACTCTCAAGTCGTGATTTTGAGCAAGGTGCTGAATGGGGTGCATATCAGCCGGAAGACCAAAGACGTGAACTGGAATAATGGCCTTAGTGCGGGTTGTGATTGCGTCATTTAATATTAGGTCAGTATCAATTGTATAATCGTCTGCCCTAACATCGACCAAGACCGGCTTCAGATTACAATGGATAACCGCGTTAACGGTAGCGACGAAAGTGATTGCCGGCACAATGACCTCTGACCCATCGGGCCAACCTTCAAGCTCTTTAAGCGCTTGAATAGCAATGACTAAGGCCGATGTGCCGCTATTCGTCATAACGGCGTGGGATATTTGATGGTATTCTCTAAAGTTTTTCTCAAACGCTCCGACAAATGTCGGGCCAGGAGACAATCGACCAGAATTCATTACATTCTGGACATTGGCCCTCATTGGAGGTGTGAATTCAAACGGACCGCCTATTTTTACCTTCACAAGACACCTTTTAATATTAGATATACAATGACTAGCCCGATGGTAATAACCGTCCCAAAAGACCAAAAAAGCTGCCTTTGACGACTCTTATAACGCCTGTTTATTTCATCCAAATCACGTTCCACTTGATTGCCAAAATATGGCTCATTCATTTTCCAACCATCCGTAGAACTTAGACCTGGGCCACGGGTCAGTCATCCAACTTGCGTCAGGTACAGGTAACTCCCTAGCCTCTTTCACTGTGAGCCATTTGTCGCAAATCCACTCGTTGGCCTTCCCACTGCGGGCCGTCCATTCCAATTTCCCTTTATCCTCAATAAGCAACGCCAGAGCTAAAGCGTTTTTGACATCCCAAGTCACGTAATCTAGGACCTGGTGATACTCTTGCTGTGCCCATAACACCGGTGCTTTAGCCCCGTCCATTCCTTCGGGCTTGCCAGACAACCCCATACCTTTAGAGGCTGAATCTAGCCCTAGCGGATACCCTTTTTCACAGAAAAAGTGAAACATTAGATCGACGTGGGTTAGGGCCAATTCAGCACATTGGTCATGTTGATCGCTTTCTTCTGCCAAGATGTCGAAATCGAACCCCAGGCCGTTCCAAGTGACGATTGTATATTGGGTTGCTAATCTTGCTAATTGCCAGACCATTATTGCACAACTATCATGTCTCATTCTGTCGGCAAAACGCCCGTCTGGTTCTTTAGCGTACCAATTCCATATACCGCCGTCACTTGAGGCCGCCGCCGCACAGGTGATGCCCAGAGGCCGGTGATCTTTCCAATCAGTTTCATCTTCAGGGATCGATTGAGCTATTTCGATGTCAAACGCCAGATACTTTTTTTTGTCTGTCATTCTATCCATCCTTCCTTCCGCATAAATTCCAAATCGTCGGGTTTTATGGTCCAGTGGTCATCTTTGTAAACGGGGGTTCCATTGTTGCGTGATTGATAGATATTCCCGTGTAGCAAGGGTGCTTGTCGGGTTCCTAACACGAGTTGGTCATCTGTCACCCGCCTCGTTCCGTTTATCTCAATGTCTTGGGCCGTTTCGCCTGGAACCAACACCCGCTTAAGCTGCTCTCTATTCCATATACCGGCCCAAAGAGACATCTGATAAGGCGTTCCGGAGGGAGATTTGATAAGGTCCAAATAACCCACATTGTCGTAGGTGTTGGCCCCAAACAGGAAATTTGAGCCGCCGTTGATGTATAGCCTATCGTGGGTCAGGTCGATCTTGAGAACATTTTGAAACTGGGCGGCATAGTCGAAAAGCATCCTTACTGCATGTGTATCTACGGGCCTAAAGAGCCAATAGTCTTCAAGCATCAAGAGGAATTGATCATCTACTACCACCTCATCTAAAATCCGTATCAGCTTTTCTGACCAACGAGAAGCGGGCCAATCTGATTGTTTCCCCAAAGTGTAGTAACTGGCGGCTGACTGGCGATGAAAAATGGGAGCTGGAGAAAATCCGCAAACTACCATATAGACGGCCCCTCCCCACCCGAAGTATTTGTCCCACAGATACATAAATGGGCTTAGGCAATGATACATTTTTTCGGATGAAATGACGATTATTTGCATTTCAACGTGTCTCCGCCCATTCACTGCAACTCTCGCATAATCCGCTTTCTGAAAGCGGAACGCCCCACCACTCGCATTTTTCACATTCCTCTGGACTATCAATAACATGCGGGACATTGGCCCTTAGCTTTTCCTGATCTGCTAATGCTAAAATATCCTCGTTATTTCGGATTAGTCGCACGGCTTGATCTAACCAATCATCTACATTCCAGCAACTGCAATGCCTCCAAACTAGACTTTTTGCCTGCCTTGCAGTGTTGGCAATTACTAATACCGCCCCTTCCCCCGGTCCTGCCCCTCTGGAAAATGCCATGTATGGCTTCATAATTCTTTCCTATAACCCCAACATATAATGCACCGCGTCCGCGTGCCCAGTCTTTGTCAGGTATTCAATCCACATCTCCTGAGCTTCTTTGGTAAGCTCGGAATAATATGCTTTCTTCATAGTCGGGAATCGTTTTTTAATGTATGTGCTGTCTGGATTATAGACCCTCGATGCGCCGCCCCAGTAATCATCAACAAGCCAGGTAATATGTTCGACCTTCATCACGGCGGCCATCCCACTACACATAATACACGGCTCAAGGGTTGAAAAAAGAGTGACATTGCTGAGGGGGGTCTGTTCAGCCATCAAAGACAACGCTCGAAACTCAGCATGTTGAACATTACCTATCTCGCGGCGACTTGCAGCCGAAAACGCCCCTCCCCTTTTAGGCACTATTACCGCCCCGACTGGGCTATACCCAGCCTCAAATGCCTCGCGGGCCAATATCATAGCCCAATCGAAATAAAATCCATCATTTCGCTCCAAGATAAGCCTCGATTGTCTTGCCCAAGCCAGTTAGAAATAGGGTTTCAGCTACCCATCCCAGGTGGGCCTCTGCCTTTGCGGTATTAGAACATCGTATGTCATCCCCCTGGTCGAAGTGGGGGGTAGCCATATCTGCTGGCGCCTTGTTCATTTGACTGCTAATAGCCATGTGTAGTGAGTGCATCGAAATAACGTGATTGCTGCCCAAGTTGTATGCCTCTTTGTGTTCGCCGTCCTCCAGGGCCGCAAGCATCCCCTTGACCACATCCTCTACATAGATAAATTCTCGTTGCGGATGGAGTGCAAACATCTTGGCCGTTCCCTCATCGTATCCTTTAATCAGCTTGGGAATGACGTGGGCGCGGTCATCGTACCAATCGCCCGGCCCATAGATATTACTAGGTCGAACTATAACCGCGTGTTGCAGGTTACTCCATTGCACGGCCCGCTCCCCCATTCTCTTTGCCCAACTATAGCCAGCGTTGGCCGCAACAGGTTCTCCCCCCAATTCATCTTCGACAGCGGGAGCGTTTGCGTCTTCGCCATAAACGCAAGCTGATGAGACTTGCAGATAATGGGGAGTAGCTAATGGTTCGCAGACCATAACTGGGATGGTCTGAAGGTTTACATTATCGATGAACATTTGATTGTGGTGTTTCTGGTTGTGCTCAACCCCGGCCACCGCTGCTGCCAAGTTGAAAACCGCGAAAGGGTTTATCTCTTTCAAGCGTGTAATGAGAAGGTGCATTTTGCTAATATTTAATCGAGTGCTTGATTTGCGGTTAATGCGGCCAAGGTATTGATCTGCTTTCAAATCAATTTGTCTGCTGTAATCGTCGATCACGAAAACGTTAGCACCTAGACTTTCAAGCAATCGGCATAGGTGTTGCCCAACGAACCCCGTTCCTCCCAAGGCAACAACGTTTTGATCTTTGTAAAAGTCACTCATTAGATAATTTCTCCAGATCCCGAAAGTGTTGCAAGGTAGTTTGTAAACTATAAGGAGAACGCCGTATCATATCAGTAGCCACAGATTCGGATATCCCACCTAGCCGGCACATCTCGTCCAAATCGCGACGAGTGCGCAATACAAGTTCCCTGGCTTCGTCGGATATTGTCGCCGCACCGCCACTTTTCGTTGCCACTGCCATTGCTGCTTCGACCATCAGAGTGTACTCGATGTCACTTACAACGCTAAATTGGTGTCGGGGATCACTCATCTTTAATAACTCCCTTTTGTTTCAGGAACAAATAAATAGCCTCTCTCACCAAGTCACTATACGTAATGTGAGGCTTGAGAAGCGATTTGAGACCATCTTTGTAAGCCTGTGGTATTCTCACTGGCCCAACGATTTCGGTCTTGGGGGTTGCTACCATTTACTTATCACTTGTAAAAAGGTACTTCCACTCTGGAACTGTAAGGGTCCAGATAGTAGGGAAGAAAGGGTTGTTCTTGTAGTACGCTATCGTCATTTGAACCAACAAGTATTTCAGTCCAAGTATCCCCCTGGTCGGTGCTGAGATGAATGTCCCCGCCTTCCCGAGCCTCATACAATCGGCCAGCAAATCGACTTCTCTGAGGCCATTCAGTAAGTATATTCCCTCCCTCGACCACCTTCTTAACGCTGATAATGGGTGAAGTATCTGCTACCCAAGCCAAAGCGCCCGAAGACGTCAGGGCTGCTGCTATCTTCAAGAATTCTCTACGTGATAATTTGCTCATAAATCTCCTTTGGAAAATATATCGCGCCCTTAGAATAGACCAAGAAACTTCTTTCGCTTTTTTCTAGTCTTAGCTGGCTTATACAGAGGAATACCTGCTCTAATCTTCCGCCTATTCTCAAGGCCAATATCAATATTTTCCAAGGAAAACTTTTCGTAAATCTCAGCTATTTTTGCAGCATCGATACTATTATGACGCCTAATTTCGTCCGCTTTGCGGAAAATCCTTTGCTGATCACGAATCGCTTCGACTTCATCTTCAATATTTGTCATTTGCATTGATTGTATCACAATGTATGAGGAAAGCAAAAACCCCTCTGGCCAGAGAGGGGCTTTGCCATTCTTAAGGAGGAGAAGAATGAGGTATAGGCTATTCTATTTCCAAACGGCGAAATCTTCAGCAACACCCCGGATTGACACGCCGCCGTCCTGATGGTACGGGCTGTCGGTGAACGGTGAGCGCAGGTGCTGGAGAGGCTCGTACATTACGTTGTCTATTCGCCCAGCAAGCTGCGGGGTTTTCAAGACGATGCGCTGTTGGGTTCTGAGCCCAAACAGGTGACACCAATAGGTGCTATTGGTGGCCCAGGAATAAACGCCGTCGTCCGTCCAAAAGTTTTGCAGGTCAGGGCGCACTATCTGGCCGTTCCACTCGCGGTAATCGAGGTATTGACGTTCTGTTGATGCTATACCATTGACGCGGACCGGGACCATATAAATGCTTGAAGCAAATTGCCCGGCTGCCAAGTTAGCGTTTGTGGTATTCGTGTCCTCAAAGATACCCACATCAGCGATAACGGGATAATCTGTGCCGTTGATTGTGATGGTCATTGACCGGCGCATCGTATCACGGTCCTGTGTGTTTTGTCGGCCATCCAGGAAAATGCGGTTGCCGGTTGTGGCCGCGAGGGTCAGGTCTTCCGGTAAAGTGTTATATTTGATCGGCCAAATTTGTGACATTCGTTGCCAGAGTTGTGGTCTCATAGAAAAAACCCAATCGACTTCAAGCGAAGCCGCATCGGCGTTGTTGCGAACAAAGAACTCCAGCATTTCCATATACTCAGCAATGTCTTTGTTTGTGCCGCCGATTTCATTAAAGGTGAAGTCTTTGACATCACTGTCCAAAGCGGGACACGCCTGGTTGGTCTTGTCATCGACCTGGCCGGTGGCAATCTGAGCATCGAGGCCGGGGAATTCGTTTGTATTTGCGACTGCACCCTGCCAGAATTCGCGGACCAGTTTGCGCTCCGCTTGCGCCGCTGCGCCAACCAGAGCCGCCATTTCTACCAGCGCTATAATCTGACTGCCATCTAATCCGGCTGGAGTGACGTTCTCTAACCCTAATACCTGACCAATAAGGTTTAAGTCAGTAAAATCCCCTCGGTTGACCCTTAGTAAAATCTGACCTGGGTCGATGGTTTTGGTATCAAACCTGGTCAATCCAAACTGAGCGGTCAAATAACAGCTCTTCATGTCTGTGGTAGGAGCTGGGTCGCAGACCAAGGCTGGTTGGCTTCCATCGTCCGCTGTGTAACCAGTGAAGGACGCGAACTGCGGGTTAGTGTCGTTGTTGGGAACTAGGGGCAGAACGGTGGCGATAGACTGGAATGGCCGCACATAAGCGCTAATAACGGTCGGGTCAGTACCCAGGACGTTGAAAATTCCGCCGGGGCCGTGTAACAAGGTCGCCGTTTGGGTACTTGCTTGTTTGGTCTTGTCGCCGTTCTCTGTGATATACTGCGTTAGCATATCCAGGTTTTTGGCGATAAGATCAAGTGGGTCTTTGGTCTCGTTCCCCTGGCTGACTAATCTAATCATTGCACACCTCCGCGTTCAATTTCTTGATTGCGTTGGCCGATAATTGCCGTAATTCCGCCGCCGAATCGAGACCCTGTCCCGTCCATGGGAGCTTCTTG
>LAZR01002424.1_pt1 | contig 10846 bp, 11 predicted proteins | sample 329461 | NCBI WGS metagenome assembly LAZR01 (sample SAMN03002196, study PRJNA259156) | marine sediment metagenome | biome: sea floor; feature: Hydrothermal impacted sediments; material: marine sediment; isolation source: Loki non-amplified sample from Loki's castle hydrothermal vent sediment ...
TGAGGATTTATAGCCCCTACATCCAAATTTGTAGGCTCTCGCCTCTCAAAAACATCCATATTATCTAAAGTTGAAGATTTATTAGAATTAAAAAGAAAAGACATGATTATTATGTTAAAAAACATCATAAAAATAAGGGTGAAGATTTTAACATTCTTAGTTTTATTCATTTCAAAGATCCCCATAAATGATAAACATAATTTTTAGAATATTTATTAAATATTATATGATTGATCATCCTTTTAAGAGTAAGTTTTCTATTATAACAGAAATTGTAATGTAAGAAATTATGGATCAAATCAATGGAGTTTTTAATGGTTATTCTAATTATTCTAATACATCCTTGACGAGCAAATCCAATTTATCTTCAGAGAAAATTTTTTGAGTTATGATTTGAGCTTGAAATAGAATATAAATCTTATTCAAAAATAAACCTGCTTCTAATAATATCAAACAGTATTATTCCGAGTGTCGCTAAAATGACTTCTGGAATTAAAACCAATAAAAAATTTATCCAAATGGGTAATCCAATAACAATATTTAGGATTATTGCCACATAAATAGAGATAATAATAGCATATAAACATCCTCCTAGATATTTTAATAACCCTTTATTTTTAAAGAAGATAATGCAATAGAGTGCGGGAATATTCACGATAGTACTTATTAAGTCAATAGAACCTAGTGGTGAGGATAAATTGACAAAAAACACTCCTAAAACATTGCCTATTAATCCTTCAAAAGGAAAAAGGACACACATTCCGACTATAAGTTCAGCAACACGAAATTGCAATCCCAAAAAACCTATTGGTTGAAAGATATAGCCTAAAGCGATATATAATGCAGCAGTGATAGCTATTAGAGCTATTTTAAGACTTATACTTCTCTGGTAAAAACCTAATGATTTTTTTTCTTCCGTAGATTCTTCAAGATTCATTTGTAATACCTAGTTTTAATATATATAATAATCAAAATATCAATTAAAATTTATATTAAATTTGAAGAATCTAAACCTAAATTGTTAAATTTTAATTATTTCATAATCAAGATTTCCGATTTTAGAATTAATCAATGCTTCAAACGCCAAGGTAGTGTTAGCCATTGGATTTAAAGCGTGGAATTTTTCAATCCCGGGTTTAATAGGTTCTGTCCATTCATCATAATTTTTAAGAATTGGAAGTCCAGGAGCGTTAGTTTCAGCATCAACACAAGCTTTATCTATAGCAACAGGGTCAGAAGATCCAAATATACCAAGATCAGGAACGACCGGCATACTGGGATTGGAAACACAATCACACATTAAAGGAATATCTAATGCGAAATTTATATAGCAAATCTTTTCAGAACCGAATGATAAAACCCCAGAAACATTATCTAAAACGCGTTCGACAAATATTTTACTACTATTTAATCTAGGATTTTTTATTGCATTATTTACAGGACATTTTTGTTGGCAAAGGAAACAACCATTACAAAGAGATGCTTCAATTAATGCTGAGTCATCATCTATTTTTATAGCATTTACTGGACAAGCTCCAACACATTCTTGATTGCATTTTGAAAAATCACATCTCTTAGAATTGACAATTAACATTTTATCAAAATGAGATAAAAATTTACCATGTTTAGTAACACAGCCAATACCTATCTGTTTAAGTGCACCACCGAATCCGAAAAAAGGGTGACCTTTAAAGTGGGAAATTACCACTAGTTTATCGAATTCAAAAAGACCTTTAGCAACATTCACTTCCTTCAAATGAACACCATCTATTTTGACTACTTTTCTATCAAGTCCTTCATCACCATCAATAAATTGTAGTGGAGCACCAGTAATAGATTCAGTATATCCATGAAGATGAGCTATTTTCTTATGGTCTTCAGTTTTTTTACGATGTCCAATGCAAATAGTATAATCTTCATGAATCCCTATTTTTTGAATATAATTTCCTCTCCCTTGAGTTTCAATAAGTGTAGGAATGGCACCCTTAGCTTTAATTGCTGTTACTACTTCGCGAACATAATCAGGACGTAAATATCGTGTATTATAAGCCTCTCCCACATGAACTTTAACTCCCACCTTATCACCAGATACGATATTATCTAAAATCTTATCTAATATTAATCGAGTCTTTACTAAATTGTTGGTAATCATATTTTTAGCAGTATTACGTAACGCTGGTATTTCAATTGGAGAAGCCCAATACACTATAGATTTATCTGTCATTTTAAAATTCATCTCGTGTTATCATTAATAATTCAAACTAATATTAAATTTAATAAAAATTAAATTGTTTTCTAATCTAAATTAAGAGTTTAGAGTAGTAAATTCCTCTTTAGTGAAGCCCCATGATTTTACAATATCATTAGCTTTACACATAATATTCTCAACCATATTTTTAACAGAGATTATTTCTTTCTGAAAGCCTATAGCTGCTGATGGAACACGTGTTCCTTTTAATGAGAGATGGTAAAGCTGTTTATGATATTCCTCTGAAAAAATATCAGTATTTATCCAATTTTCCTTAATGTTTGTTGAGATTGGGCTTTCTTCTGTTGTTAAAATAGCAGTTCCTAAACAAACTGCTTCTGCGCCCATAGCTATGGCCCCAAGGAAACCCCGAGCATCTCCAATCCCTCCTGCTGCAATGATTGGAATTTGTAATAGTTCTTTTGCCATTGTGACGTTTACTAAAGTTGTATGATGAAATGGATTTTTAAATCCTGCTGCTTCCATCCCTATGAGTGTCACTGCATCAACTCCTGCTTTCTGAGCTGAAATTGCATGCCTCATTAACGCACATTTATGGAACCACAAACATCCAACTTCATGTATCCTCTCTCCGATATATGTTGCTTGATATGCAGATGTAGTGAATATAGTTACTCCTTCATTTATTGCAACTTCTAAGTATTTTAAATACTGTTCTTTTGTTATAGTTTTATCTGAGAATCCAACTCCTGGAGGAATAACTGTTAAGTTAATTCCATAGGGGTTATTAGTTAAATCCTTCATTTTAATCAATTCATGCCTGAAGTCATCAAGCTTGTAATTTAATGCAGTAATTATTCCTAAACCACCTGCATTCGAAAAAGAAGCGGCAAACTCTGTTCTACCTGATCCAGCAAATGCAGCCATAATAAGGGGATATTTTATTCCAGTCATTTGGGTTATAAGTGTTTTCCAATTCATAATATTATAACTCAGTTATTTTTCAATCATTATTCTAATATACATAAGAAAAAACTAGCATTATAGAAATATCTTAGTACCTTATTCTGGATTTTGTGGCACAGAATTGAGAATCTAAATAAAATTATCTATTGTTCTCTGAGTTTTAATGAAATTTATTAACCTACTACTTTGTTTCCAATATTTGAATTCCACCATGAAATCTTCCGACATTTTTTTAATAGCATCATTGAAGTTATCCAGAACTACAGGATTTGACACACACATAGCATTATTTACAGTTTCACGGATAACCCAGACCCCTAACGGTACGACATAACCCCCTGATACTTCTCGAAAGATAAGAACTCGCGCTTGTTTTTTAATGAGATAAAGATATTCACAAACTGACTTGCGAGCAGCATAGTAAGCACCTGTTATATTACTTGCATAAGATTTTCGTCCTCGATAAAACTCAAAATCAGTCATTATTTGTGGTTTTAGATTATGGGTATTTCCGTCAAGAGAAACGTTCCATAATGTATTTGGAGCCCATACTTCATTCATCTCATAAATAAATTTACCAGGGAAGAGTAATACTTTGAAATGATTATCAAGATAAGTAGCTTCAAAAATACGGTAATTATTTATTTCTGGGAATTTCTTTATCTCTTTGATCAGAGCTTTTGAAATGATATCGTCAACTGCTGTTATGGACCAGCGTGTTGGAACTATTCTACGGTTCTTTTTCTCCCCAAGGAGTCCGGCTGAAAAAATTCTCTTTATTGTAGATTCAGGAACTTGCCCTTTAAAGTAAAGATAATCAGAAATCGCATCAGAAGCCTTCAAATCTGTATCTGAAACACAATAATCTACTTTTGGATGGACTTTTGTATTTTCTGTGATATTTATTTTTTCTGTTACACCAGAAGGTCCCATTGGTAAAGAATGATTATCCATCAGCATTCTAAGATTCATTTTTTCTAATTTAGTTTCAGTATCGACAGGGCGAGCTGCCATTGATAGTTCCTGAGATGCATCTAATAATTTCTGCGTTTTTATTGAAAGTGTATTTTTTCTTGATTTTCGACCAATGTTAACATTAAGTTTGAAATTACTCCTCACGAGACTACTTCTATAACGAATGATATCTACTATTTGTTTTCCAAACCACAATTCTGGTGCATCTAATATATGGTAATCTGTAAGATCTAATCCTGTTTCAAACTCTTGAAATGGAATAAGTGGCCCAAGATACACATTTGGATAATTAAAATGACCAACAAAAAACCCAGGAGGGCTGGCTCCAAAAATGTTTACGTTTCTTCTCGTTTTATTTAGTTCAAAAGGGACCATTGATTTTAGAACAGATTTCTTCAACAAAATAGGACAAGTTTTTTTCCCACATAGGAGTCTAGCACCTTTACAACGGAGACAAATGTTTTTTTCTACTTGAGGACGCACCAAAATATATCTCTCGGATTTGGAAAATTCCTATTAAATAATAATTTTCAGTTATTAAAAAGGTAAAGGACTTAGAATTTTTAATATTTATATTAAAAGAAAAATAATTTCTATTAATATTATAAAATTCTCCTAAATTAAAATACTAAGATAGGATACGTCCATACCCCCGATTAAAATCAGCTGCTTTTTGAGTAAAAGTATCGAAATCATATTGAATATAATTAGTCCTCCCATGTATCATCGTCTCCAAAAAGTAAAATCTTACAGAAAATACGCCCTTATTTCTAAAAAATATAGGTAAAATGGTCCATTTTGCATAGTAATAATGTTCCTTGCACAATTCAATACCCTTTTTGAAAAAAACCATTTCTTCTGAATCTAGGATAGCTTTATTTTTATATAAGAGCTTAGATTTTGAAAAATGAGACTTTTTTTCAAGCCGTAATGATATTCCATTATGAACTATTTCAGATTCAAATATTATATAAAAGAAAGGTAAAACTCCGGGAAAGTATTTCTGGTTATCTTTAAGATGTAAATTTATCCAAATTTTCGTTACGATTCGAAATAAATAATAGATTAGAGTAAAATAGGTATAAATGTTAATAACCATAACAAAAAGGAATAGCTCAGGAGAAATATTATAAATGAGAAGATTGATAATAAGAAAAATCCACGAAGTTAGGAATGTAAATGAGCTACCTGCTTTTTCCACATTAAAACAATATTCATTTTTAGAAATGGGATAAAAACAAGGAATTTTTGTCGTGGTAAGTAAATCAAGGGATATGTGAATTCCATAAAAAACCATGCCGATAATCCAAGCTATAAGAAATGATTTTTGTGTTAGACTTGAATATATTACACTTATAATTGCTGACAAGATTATCCCAATAACATAAGAGTGAGATCCTCCTCGATGGTCAAGATAATTTGATTTAAAAAATCTTTTCAAGGGCATTATGAATATGTCTAAATCAGGCAAAAATGCGAAAAAAATTGCTAGATAGAAATAGTCAAAAGTAACCTCTTTTAAAAAGAGTATGTACATTAGAGCTCCAAAAATAGAATGAGTGAAAAAGTCCATAATAAGAATATTTCGTTATAATTTGATAAATAGAATTATGAAAAAAAACTTTTCAGTTATTTCCTAAAAGTATACACTTTTTCGAACAAATTCTTCAAGATCCTCTAATTATAAAATATTTTTTCCGCTACGTATAATTAAAATTTAATAGTAAAAAACTGTTAAAGAAGTATATATCTCGAATAAAGAGGATAAATGATGAGTGATTATAATAAATATTCAATTGATCTTGAAGTAAAATTTAAGCCTTTAGAAATTATTGACATCCCATCTTTAGTTGCAAATTGTACAAAAAAATGGCAAAATTTATCTCTTTGTAAAGTTAATGATTCTGTTGTTAGGCTCGCTGTCATCGAAGGGGAATTTCATTGGCATAAGCATGATAAGGAAGATGAATTCTTTTTCGTTATCGAAGGAGCCCTTTTAATTGATTTGGAAGATAGTACTATTAAATTGAAACCTTATCAAGGTTTTACTGTACCAATGGGTATTTTACACCGAACAAGAGCTCATTCTCGTACATCTATTTTACTTATAGAAAAAAATACAATCATACCTACAGGAGATTAAAAGTGAAATTTAGGACTGGTGATGGTTAGAAAATTTAGAAAACCAACCTTTTTTTTCTTATAGTTCTTTTTTAAAAATTATTATTAAAGAAGCCAAATTTAATTAATACAATATAGCAAATAAAATGATATCTATGAGCTTTAAAGTAAAAAATAATGTTTTTTGGGTAGGTAAAATAGATTGGGAACTCAGAAAATTCCATGGAAATGAATATTCCACGCATCGTGGTTCTACTTACAATTCATACCTTATTAAAGAAGAGAAGATTGCCTTAATTGATACTGTTTGGATGCCATTTTCAAAAGAATTTGTTAAAAATCTATCAAAAGAAATTGACTTAAATAAGATTGATTATATTATAGCAAATCATGCGGAAATTGATCATAGTGGAGGACTTCCTGAACTTATGGAAAATATACCAGATAAACCAATTTACTGTACAGCAAATGGTGTAAAATCAATAAAGGGACATTATCACAAAGATTGGGATTTTCAAGTTGTAAAAACGGGTGATACTTTAGAACTAGGAAATGATAAACAATTAATTTTTGTTGAAATGAGAATGCTTCATTGGCCTGATAGTATGGCGTGTTATTTAACTAAAGACAATATATTATTTAGCAACGATGCTTTTGGCCAGCATTACGCCACGGAATTAATGTATAATGATCTTGTTGATCAAAATGAACTCTATGCTGAAAGTATGAAATACTATGCAAATCTTCTCACACCTTTCAGTACTCTCGTCGATAAAAAAATAAAGGAAGTTCTAGATCTTAAGATCCCTATTGATATTATAGCAACTAGTCATGGAGTTATTTGGAGAGATAATCCCACTCAAATTGTAGAGAAATATTTAGAGTGGGCCAATGCATACCAAGAAAATCAAATTACAATACTATATGATACAATGTGGGATGGAACCAAAAGAATGGCGGAGGCAATTTCGAAAGGAATTCTTGAAATTGATAGGGAAGTTAACCTTAAACTGTTTAATTTAGCGAAAAGCGATAAAAACGATGTGATAACAGAAATTTTCAAATCCAAAATTATCCTTGTAGGTTCACCTACGATTGTAGGAGGGATACTATCTTCTGTAGCCGAAATTATGGAGATGATTAAAGGACTACGTTTTAAAAATAAAAAAGCAGCAGCATTCGGTTGTTATGGATGGAGTGGAGAATCAATAAAAATTTTAAGTGACTTATTAGAGAAAAGTGGATTTTCTGTAATTAATGATGGTATTCGCACTTTGTGGAATCTTGATGATGAAATTATAGATAAGTGTGTGGATTTTGGAAAAGAAATTGCAAAAATAACAAATTAAAAAAGAATTTTTAAATTTCTTTTTTTATTCCTAAATTTCTCTAAATCTGCTCTTTCTGAAGCTATGAGCAGAATTTACAAATAACTGCAAGAAATAATTTTCAATCTAGCTATTATTAATCCTTCAAGATATGAGTATTTTCGTTGTTTTAATTGTATATTACTTAAGTTTTTTTAAATTTTCAAGAACGTCAAAATTTTTTATAGGATTACCAGTAAGCTCCAAAGTTTCCAAGTTGGTTAAATTAGTGAGTTTATCTATATTCTTGATTTTATTGAATGAAAGGTTTAAATATCTTAGATTTTTTAAGTATTCGATACCATCAATTTCTTCTATTTGATTATTACTTAAATTTAAACGCTCAAGATTAATTAAATCTTCTAAACCTTCGATTTTTTTAATGTTATTGTTATCTAATAGTAGCTCCTTTAATTTTTGAAGATGATTTAAACTTTTTATTTCAGAAATTTGATTAGCACTTAGTTCTAAATCTATTAAATTAATAAGAGAGTCTAAATCACTAATTTCTGTTATAATATTTGCTTCTAAATGAAGTTTTTTTAAGTTAACAAGGTGATCCAAATGTTCAATCTTAGTAATGTTATTTTTCTCTAGATAAAGTCCCTCTAGATTAGAGACACGTTTTAATCTCTTAATATCATCTATTTTGTTTATATTAAAGCTTTCTAAATATAGGTTATTAGCATTTATTAGGACTCTTTTCTTATTTATTCTTACATATTCCATAGTAATTATTCAACTATTTTCATTTTTATTAATTCTTATTTAAATTATAACTTTTCAACACATTAATTTATTTTACAGAAGGTTAGTTAAGAATCTTTAAGAGCAAACTATTTTTTATAGTCTCGAATTATAAAAGATATTCATATTTTATATCTTATATTTATGATAATTAAAAGTCCATTTGATGGAACAACACCTAAGATTCATCCCACTGCTTTTATCGCGCCTGATGTAGTAATTATCGGTGATGTAGAAATAGGTGCATATACTAACATTTGGTACGGAGCGAAACTTCGCGGGGATTGGGGAAAAATCGTGATTGGGGAGAATACGAGTATCCAGGAAAATGTTGTGTTACATACTGTACCCCGATTGGTTTGTAAGATTGGCAGTAATGTGAGATTAGCCCATTTATCTATGTGTCATGGTCCTTGTAATGTAGGAGATTCTTCTTTAGTAGGAATTAATGCTACTATTCTACAAAATGCTAAACTTGGGAAAGGATGTGTTTTAGGAGCCGGTTCTGTTTTAAGAGATGAAACCGAAGATTATTGTTTATATGCTGGTGTACCAGCTACTAAAAGAAAGAATTATCCAAAGCGATCTATGAGGGGCAATTTTTCTAATCTTTACGTCGAGAACGGTCAGAAGTTTAAAAAGGCAGGACATTCCCAGGAAATCCCTGAAGAATATTTGATAATTGAAGAATAATGACTGATTTGAACACTTAAACGTGATTTCTAGAGTATTTTATCAAGCTCCAGTTTATGATATCTCATAATTTGCTTTACAATCTCCTTAAAACTATTTAGAATATTTGTATTATCTTTTGAAGACGTTTTAAAAAAGGTCTTCTCATTGTGGTTTTGAAGAAATTGCTGAATAATAAGCTCATCAACTCTTAGTTGTTTGTCCTCCAATTGAGCCAAATCAAGTTTGGTTCCAATGAGGATTTTTGGATTGTTATGATATTTATGATGTATTAATTTTGCATACCACCAATCGAGTTTAATAAGACTTTCCATGCTTAACAAATCAAAAACTAAGAAAATTCCATTCGTTCCATTAATATAATACTGGAATAATTTCTTAAATTGTTCTTGTCCTCCAAAATCCCATATAGATAGTCTAACTAAAGCATTCTCACCTTTAACGATAATATGAATATCATACGTATAAAAATCTATGCCGACCGTCAATCGAGTATTTATTTCAAAAGTATTAAAGCACAATCTTTTAGCTATGCATGTTTTTCCTACGCCTCCGGCACCAATAAGGCAAATTTTGAAGATATAATTTGGTTTATCATCATTTTCTGCTATATTAATTGTAAAATCCTCACCTTAATAAATTAAAAGCCGTTATTTACAAAATTAAATTAACTATACTCTTTTTTCTTTTCTGACTTTATAATTGCATTTTACAAATAAAAATAAATTCATTTCAATCCCAATCAATATACTAAATAGGTATTTTTTTGGGAGATAATTCTAAATATTTATGATTTAGATATATTTGATCCACATAACACCATCATCTTGAGGTAAAAATCCCTTAATTTCCGTAACTTTATGAAAATCCATATATTTATAGAAATTTTGGGCGATTTCATTACTCTTTTCCATAAATAGGTAAATGATCCTCAATTTATATCCTTCTTTGGAGAAAAATCTTTTTGCTTCATTTATTAGAGTTAATATTAATTCTTTTGCGATGCCCTTTCTTCGATGGTTGTTACTCACACCTAGCGCAAGTAATTCGATGACTCCATCATCTGTTCCCCCTCGGCGATCCCATGAAACAGTTCCAAGAACTTTATCACCACTAATACAGACGATAGTTCTTAATCTAAAAATGAGGTCATTAGCAAACTGTTCGGCTCTTTTTTGATTCTTTTCTACATCAGAAACATACATTTTCTCCAGAAGATCTCTATCCTTTTCTGATACTTTTCTATAGTTAAATTCCATTGTTTCAACCATACCCATTTTTTTCATAGGACTTAATTGTATTTAAGTTACTCTTGAAAGGAGGAATAAATGTTGCATCTCTTCCAATTTTTAAATTTGCGAAATTTATTTTACCACTTTTAAATTTTTTAATTTATTCTACAACACTAATTATTTTAATTTGAACTATGTTATTAATTTATATGTAAGATGAATGTGAATAAACACTTCTTTAGGCTATCACTGGATTAAGTTTGAGTTAATAAATTTATTAAGGCTCGGGGAATTTCTTTATATTCATTGATAGGATAGAATTTTCCTCTGCCCGCTTGAGCTATTTCTCTACAAGTACGAATGCCCTGATCGGCATCATTATCCGCTGGCATTGCAATAACGTGTAATTTTGGAAATTTTTTTGCGAGATTAATAGGATTCTCACCACGATTATAATTTCCATCAGTGATAAGAATAGCGAATGGATTTTTCTTAATTTCTCTGATTTTATTTAACTCTTTTAACCCTTTTTCTAA
>LAZR01002425.1_pt1 | contig 10844 bp, 8 predicted proteins | sample 329461 | NCBI WGS metagenome assembly LAZR01 (sample SAMN03002196, study PRJNA259156) | marine sediment metagenome | biome: sea floor; feature: Hydrothermal impacted sediments; material: marine sediment; isolation source: Loki non-amplified sample from Loki's castle hydrothermal vent sediment ...
CCTTGGAGGTTCGGAAGGGGACTTTCTGCATATATGGCATGACGCCTCCGGAGCGAATATTCAGCCTGACCCCGGTAGTGATCTTAATTTGCGGGCTGCCGCTGGGAGGAATCTGGAACTAAGAGACCGTAATGGCATCTTGGTTGTGCAGGTCACCACAAAGGGAGCGTTGAGAGGTATTCCATGGGATCTTGTGATTAACCTTAAAGCCGTGGACAACACCGGAATATTTCAGCTTGGAACGGGCGCCGATTTACAACTGAAATACTCTACACTTCAGACGAACAATGGTGCGATCTGGGGATTTCAGGGGACCGAGGGAAATTATCTTCTAATCACTGATAAGGCGCGCATTGATACTAATCGTGGATTGGCGGCGTTCTCAAACCCGACGTTGGCGATTGATGATGGTGGCATAACGCCTGGCAACGCGACGACATTCTCGCAGAATGGCGCCACCTTCACGATGGATAATATCGTGACCGCTGGCGTTATTGTAATCCGTGGTGGAACTGCGGGCGTGAAACTTCAGCATGATGCGACTACAAAATTCGAGATCAATTCCACTGGCGTTGGATGGTTTGCGACCTCGCCAGTTACCAAAGCTGCGGCACTGACTGCCATAGACGCTGCTGTGATAGACGGCACATACGACGCGACGGAACAAGGGGTCTTGAACAATGTGCGGACGCGCTTGAATGAATTTGAATCCAGAATGCAGACCTACGGGCTGCTGAACTAGAGGAGAGACAACAATGGCTGACGATTTCGGAAACGTGACGGTCACACCGCCGGTCGCGCCAGTGCGCGATGCGCGGCGATTGAAGCGGATCGTAGTCACGATGGACGAAGCAACGGGGAAAAGGATCGAATCCATCGAAATTGGCTACACCAGCTTCAGCACCACGGACGAGAAGACCGACGCGAATCCTGATGGGGTACTCAATCAGGATGGAGCGAACTTCTACAAAAAAAGTGCAAACGTCGACGCTACCAAGGTGGCTTTGTTCAAGGCCGGGGCCAAAGCGGAGATCGAAGCTCGCTTGGCCGAAGACAATATTGATGCCTAACTGGGAGGAACAGTGAACATGGTAAACGAAATCAGTTTCAAATTAACGGACAAGGATGCTGAGAATCTGTGGGGTCTGATTTCACATGCTAAGGTTGCGCAGCTTCACCCGGATGCGGGGGTTCCCTTCGCTGTCTATGAACTGCGTATCACACTTGCAGAGCGCCGACAGGAGCCCGACGAGGAGCTTCCTCTTATTCAGACCCCACAGGGGCCTGTCTGCTCACCGGAGCGGTTGGCTTATTGCAGAAAGCACAACCTCTCTATGGAATACTTCGCCAAGGAATTGGAGTGGGGAATCCCGAAGCGGCTGCTGGTTGTTTTGAAACTTATCTTGAAAGATGCGGTTCAAGAGATGAACGGCGTTCAATTCCAGATGCTCCTCGATCTGTGCGTAACGCTCCGGCTGTCAGGCTGGTTCAAGAAGACCTTCAAGAAGCCAGTGTCTATCTCGCTTGAAGATGACTGCGAGATGGACGAGGAGCTTACAGAACAGATGGCTGATGCAGTCGAGGATGTGATGGAGGAATTGGATGAGCGGATTGAGGAAGATCAGACCAGTAAAGTAGTGTCAGTGCCGTGCTCTGAGGAACAGAACACCGAGGCTGCGGCTGATTGAGGGGCCGCATGTACAAATCGTCACCGTATGCAATATAATGCATCTGGTTCAGGAGGCTAGAAAATGGCTTCAGCGACAGGCATTCAGACCAGGGATACCCACAAAGAGCGCAAGGTGGTCATCAAGGGAGATGCCCTCATGACCGCCGGGGACGATGTTCTGGTCATTGAGATCCCAGCAGAAGACCAGCCGCCAACGGGAAGAACGTCTCAGATCAGATGGCAGGTCAGGATTGTGGAAAAACCAGCTTAAATTTACCCTGGACGGACAACTGTGCGAGGTTATAATACTCCCATGCCCAGGACAGGCGGAACACAGGTTCAAGACCGGACGCACATACTTAAACTGTGCATGGACGCCAAGGAAGATCGGCGAACCTACGAGAAGATCAAAAACGACTCCACCTGCCGAGTAGTAGAGAAGGACTTCTTCTCTACGCCCAAAGGCGTTGTCTGGGCTGTCGTGGAATACGTGGACTCTATGGGAGTCTACAGGGCCGTACAAACCCAGTCACTGGACGAGGATATACCCGCCGGTGGCGTCTCGAATGAAGAGGAGGACTGATCATGGCGTTGATTAGAAATGATAGCGGTGGAGAACTGAGGCTAACCCGCGTGGGTCGGATCGGTCCTCCGAAGTTCGAGGGCGTTAATCTTGTCCTCCAGGATACGGAGACGGGAACGGTCCCGGACGACTTCACTCGCGATGAGGGTCCGGCCAAGCTGATCGCTTCTGGCGATCTGGTAATTCTCCAGTTTGGTTCTGGCGACACAGTAGTCGAGGGTGAGTCCCTGCACCGTGCAGCGTATAGCATCTCTCTGGACAACGTGCCGGGCGACATTGCAACAGGCGCAGGGATGGTTGCCGCGGTAGCGCTTGGTGGGACTGAGACGTTTGACTTCAGCAACCCGGCCGACCGCGTCCTAGTGATTGTCGCCAACGGCATCACGATCAACCACACCTTCGATAGTGGCGATTTCTCGGATATTGCTGCGGGGACAGCGGCAGAAGTTGCAGCCTCTTTGGCCGGGAACGCCGCATTCGCAGCCGAGGCCTCTGCCGCTGACAATTCTGGCGACATAGACATAACCAGTCTATCCCTGGGCACGAGCAGCACGCTCGTATTCAGCGGTGCGGCGGACGCGATCCTGGCCCTTGAAGCTGGCGTAACCTCTCCAGGAACCAAGGCACCGAGCCTGGTCCAGGTCCTGGTCAGCGACTCCCGCGGCAACGCGATCCAGGGCGTTGACGTTGACATGTCTATCTTTGACGCGGTAACTGCCGGATCCCTCCTGGCCGCCACCCAGCTCCAGGAGGCAACCAAGGGAACGTTCAAGAGCGGCAAGTACACAAACACGGCGACCGTGACGACCGACGCGACCGGAGAGGCTGATGTTGAGGTCGCAACGAGCCTCGCCGCCGACAGCCTGTTCCTGGATCTTGCTGCACCTGCTGGATTCTTCCTGTCTGTTTCCGACACCCAGGGCGTGGGCAGCACGAGAGAGGAAATCGTCAAGACTGCATAGTCTTAAAGCTCGGCCCGCACAAGGCTAAAAGAAAGGGTGGGGAGGCTAAGCCTCCTCACCCTCTTCTTTTTCCTCTTCTTCGGCTTCTTCGGCGACATGGTCGAAGAGCCTGAACACCCTGCCCGGAATATAGTGCGGCGGGACTTCGTGATATTTCGGCTTTCCGTCCCAGAACAGAATGGCGTCTGACTGTCCGTAATTCTGTGTCATATATGCCCGGGACCCATCCTTGTACTCGCAGTAAGCGACCAGGGCCTCCTGATAGGACGGGTTGGAAGATAGATCAATATCGATATTCGTTCGCATCTTAAAAAGTGCGATCTTTGCCACGTGAGCTCTCATCATGAAGGCGTATGCCTCGGTCTTGTTCTCTTCGACCTCCGTAGCCATGAAGTCCTGCGCGAGCTTCATGTCGTAGTTGATGAGATTCTGGAGATCTACGATCCTGACGACTTCATCTCCGCTGGAGTTCGTGTGCCAGAAATAGAAGTGCGGGGAGACGTACTTGTCCTTATTCATCTGCTCCTGTCCAAGCTCCAGGACCAATCGGCAGAATTTCTCGGGATGGGGACGCCCATCAAAGAACGATTTCTCTAGCGGGACCTCTGTGATCTGACAGTGAATGTGTTGCGCTACCGGAAATCGTGTGGTAAGATCTTTTACCTTGCTATAGGGGACTCCCTGTGAAAAGTCCATCTATCCCTCCTTCGGTTGATTTGGATAAAATTGCTGCTGAAAATCTTATACCCCAAGGTGACCGATGGCTGTACGACCTTTTCGCAGCCGATGACTTGCACAGCCTCCTGAAATTGGGCATAGCCGATATGGACCGGCTAGTTTACGGGCTCTACAAGGAGAGGGAAGAGTCTCTCCCGTGGTGGCAGATCGTAATGCCGATCGAGTCCCAGTTGCAGAACTGCGGATACAAAGCCGTCTGCGGAGGACATGAGTACGCAGACTCGTTTACCATAGGGTTCAACAAAACCGCCCAGATGCTGGATTGGGACTACCGAGCGGACATTGAGGAGATGATTACGGGGCTCGGATTCCCGGCCACGAAAAAAGCGATGGACCTGGTCCACGGCTCTCTTGAGGGAGGAGAATCTCCTCCGATCGAGGCGCTAAATAAACTCATGGCATACGAGCAGGCCAAGGCGATCGCACGTACAGTGATGATGAACATTTATGTCAAGTCGGCCCTGAGGAAATGGGACGAAGATGGAATCACCCGGGTCAAGCGCATGGAGGTCAGAGACAAGAAAACATGTCCGATATGCAAGGCTCTTAACGGTAAAGAGTACGAGATCTCCGATCTGATTAACCTTGTGTTTCCTCTGACGAATGACAGCCATCCGAGCTGCCGAGGCACATTTTTACCTCTGATTTCGCTGGATACATACGATCCGAAGGTCAGGGAGATCCCTCTCGCTGTAGACTTTCAGGCAGGCGTCAGCAAGGCCACGAACGTCCCGATCGAGATCAGACCATGGCTAAGGAACTTCCTCAAGAACCTGGACGTTCCCATGCAGGTGACTTTTGACCCAACGATGAAAGAGGCATATACGTGGGACGCCTTCGACGTTTCGATCAACCCGTCCGCGCTTGAGGACGAGGACCCTAGAGAGATCGTGTTGCAGGTCATCGCAGATCAGGTATGGCCTGAGTTCGAACAGGACTTTAATGACGAGTATATTCCGCTTATCAAGTCGGGATTGGCTCAGCCAGCAAAAAGCTTCCAGAATCAAAAAGAGCTATTCACAAACAACTATATATCCTGGAAAATGGGCCAGGACCCTGACGCTTTCTCCAATGCATGGTGGGCTAAGATTATGGGGTGACCGACCCCAGCAGGCCGGCCACCCCGAGTAGAGCAGCCCATGCGAAGAGGCTGCTCTTCCCCCCACTTAGATAGACATAACCAAGATAGCCGGCTACACCCATCCTTGTACTTTACTTATACCTAAAAAGAGGGGTGGATGTGACTCCACCCCCCTTCAGCCGAGAAAATGGCGCTGGAGGAGAGATCCAGCGCCAAATTGATAATCCGAAATTGGTTTCTGATTGAATAAATAAGGGAATGTCCAGTCGGTCCGCTAGTCCTTATAGTCCCTGGAGAGCGCTGAGAGAATTGCCAGGATCAGCGGGATTCCAACTCTTAACATAGAGATCTTCCTCCGAAATGAGAGCAAAGAGAGTGCCGCAGGCCACCTGGAATATCCAGGTGACCTGCGACTTGTCCACAGCGTAGGCGCTTCACATCAACGGTGCTTGCGCACCCTAGCCTGGGTGTTTCGCCTTTTGCCGTAGGGGGATCTCTATCCTGTGGCCTTGGATTTCTTGACCGTTTCCTTGCCGATTTTCTCGACGGATTCGAGGAGCTTCTTGAGCTGATCGCCCATGGAGAGCAGCTCGCCGGCCAGCGTGTCGATCTGGTCCTGCGTGGACTTCGGCTCCACCTTCTCTTCCCGGCGTTTCTCTGCGCCAGTCTGGTTCGGGGCCGCGTCTTCGTCTTCGTCTTCGTCTTCGTCCTCTTCGTCGCTGAAGAGGTTCGCGACCTTCTCGGCACCCCAAACGACGCCCCTCGCCAGCAGATAGGCGCCGCCGAACACGACGGTGCCAGCGGCGACGAGCGCGGCGAACGCCTGGCCGGTTTCGAGGGCCATTTCGCCGACGCCGATTTCCTCCGTGACCTTTCCTTGCTCGTTCCTGATCTTCATGGCATTCTCTCCTTTGCCAGTTCCCTGTGCATTCCGGAACCCCCGCCCAGTGCGGAAGTTATGGAATACACTCTCTCAGCTACTTTTCTTATACCGAAAAACGGGCCTGTTTTTCTTGCCTATAAGTCCTTGTTATATATAATCATACTGGATTCAAACACCGAGGGGTCGACGATCCATGATCGATTTTCAACTGCAAGCCAGAAACAGCGAAGAGAGCCTGATCAAGTCGATCAGGGAAATCTTTCCCTACGAGGGCCGAGTCAACAAGATCGTAGCTGATCGAATCTGGATCGATCGCAAGGGAAGCGAGTTCGACGATTTCTCAGGGCAGAAATCCACCAAGGACAAAGAGCGGACATGGGCCGCCCCGATTTACGGCAAACTTCGCCTCATCGATCTGTCAACAGGAAAGGTCATCGACTCGATCGAAAAGATGACTCTAGTCAACCTGCCTCTCGTTACGCCTCGCGGGAGCTATATTGTCAGGGGAAGTGAATACCAGGTATCAAACCAATTCCGCCTGAAACCTGGCGTATATACAAGAATTCAGGAGAATGGAGAGCTGGAGTCTCAGGTCAACCTCGCAAAGGGAATGAACTTCAAGATCCGATTGAATCCGAAGTCCGGCATTTTCTTTATGGAGCTCGGCACTACCAATGTCGGGCTGTACCACATACTCGTGGCATTCGGGATAGCACGAAGCAAGATCGAAAGCGTTTGGGGGAAAGAGTTAACCGAGAAGAACGCTTCTCGCGGCAGCGCGGATAGCGAAGTCGCCAAGGCATACAAGGTAATCTTCCGAGAAGCCCAGCCCGACCATGCGCAGTCCGTGGCAGACTTGGAGTCCTACTTTGCCGGAAATGTGATCGACAAGAAAACCACCAAATTAACGCTGGGAAAGGCATTTAACAGCGTTTCTCCAGATCTCCTTCTCCGCACATCTGGAAGGATCTTGTCGGTGTCGAGGGGGCAGGCAAAGGCCGATGACCGGGACTCTCTTGAGTTCAAGCAGCTCTTATCTGTCGATGACTTCCTAAAGGAGCGCATCGAAAAGAATGCATCCAAGATCAAATACAAAATGCGATTCAATATCGACCGTAGGGTCAAGATCCGTGAGATCGTGGGGCTATCTACGTTCAATCATCCTGTGGAAAGTTTCTTCACGGGCGGAGGGCAATCGTTTGGCGGGAGCACGGGCCTGTCCGGAACGCCCGAGCAGACCAATCCACTCCACATGGTTTCCGAGACAACGAAGGCAATCCTGACTGGCGCCGGAGGCATTACGAACCCGCACGCCGTCACGGTCGAGGCGCGAGCGATTCACCCGTCAAGCCTCGGATTTATAGATCCAATACATACCCCGGAAAGTGACAAAATCGGCACGACACTCCACCTTCCTCTTGGGATCAAGAAGAGGGGGAACGATATTATGACAGCCGTCTACGACGTGAAGTCCGGAAAGATCAAAGACATTACACCGCAAGATTCGGCGGCGTCGGTCATATCGTTCCGCGATCAGTACGTAGAGAAGAACGGCAAGCTCAGGCCCAAAGGGAGGAGTGTTAAAGCGTCGGCCAAGGGCAAGATCACCATGATTCCGGCCTCGGAGGTGGATTATGTCTTCCCTTCGGCCCAGGGAATATTCGACGTTACTACGAACATGATCCCATTCTTGCAAAACACGCAGGGCAATCGGGCCATGACTGCGGGGAAGATGATGGCCCAGGCGCTCCCGCTCATCTACCGAGAAAAGCCTTTAGTTAGGGTAGTTGCAGGCAAAGACACGACATTTGAAAGCGTCGTTGGGGACGGATTCAGCCACAAGTCCCCGGTCTCTGGTACGGTGATAAAAGCCGTGAAGGGCGAGGTTGTGATCAAGGACAAGAGCGGAAAGAAACACGCGGTATCCATCTACGACAACTTCCCGCTCAACTCAAAGACCTCGTTCATCGATGCGATCCTGACGGTCAAAAAAGGCGACAAAGTAAAGAAGGGCCAGTTGATTGCCGACACGAATTTCACTAGGGGCGGGGAGCTTTCTCTCGGAGTCAACGCCAATGTTGCCTATCTGCCGTTCAAGGGCTACAACTTCGAAGACGGCGTCGTGATAAGCGAAGGGTTCTCGAAGAAGTTTACGTCGTCACATTTGTATAAGTTGTCCGTCCCACTCGACAAAATCACCGTGATGAACTTGAAGAAGTTCAGGGCCTACTACCCAGAAGCGATCGACGTTTCTGCTGCGGCCAAGCTGGACGAAGATGGAGTCATCGAGGAAGGAGAAACGGTCAAGTTTGGCGACCTTGTCATGGCCGTCCTTAAGAAGGAAGAAAAGGGACCGGAAGACGTGATCCTGGGCAAGCTTCACCGCGCATTCATCAAACCCTACAAGGATAGATCGGTAACTTGGGACGAGGAGGACGAAGGCACCGTCGTAAATGTTGTCAAGACCTCCAAGAAGATTGAGGTTCACATCAAAACCGCAGAACCCGCCAAGATTGGCGACAAGATTGCTGGCAGGTACGGGAACAAGGGCACGCTGACTGCCATCATTCCTGATAACGAGATGCCGCATGATGCAAGCGGGAACGTCATCGAGGTGGTCCTGAATCCTCATTCAGTTCCGAGCCGTATAAATCCCAGCCAGATTCTCGAAACTGTCGCCGGAAAAGTAGCCATGAAGCAGGGGCGGCCATTCGATGTTCGTAATTTCACCGGGCGCAACTATCTGGAAGATGTTGAGACTGCCGCGAAGAAGGTTGGCGTCCAGGACAAGGAGGACCTGACCGACCCCGTCACGAACCAGAAGATACCTGGTGTTCTCGTCGGGCGACAGTACATGCTGAAGCTAGACCACCCGACGAGGAAGAAGTTTTCTGCTCGTGCACAGGGCGGTTACACCGCCGACATGCAGCCTTCGCGTGGCAAACACGAAGGCGGACAGTCCATGGACGCCCTTACGCTATACTCAATGCTATCGCATGGAGCAAAAGCAAATCTTCGCGAGATGGCCACGTACAAAAGTTCGCGCAACGATGAAGTGTGGCGCGCCTTACAGCTAGGCCAGGGGCTCCCAGCCCCTGCCGTCCCGTTTGCATTCGATAAGTTCATATCGATGATCAAGGGGCTTGGCGTAGACGTAAAGAAAGACGGGAATACGCTGATACTGGCGCCGATGACCAGCAAGCAGGTGAAGGAGTTCAGCTCTGGCGCCATCAAGAACTCGAAAGTCGTTCGAGGAAAAGACCTGCGGCCAGAGAAGGGCGGACTATTCGATCCGATGATTACTGGCGGGATTGCCGGAGACAAGTGGAACCATATCGAGCTCGCCGAGGAGATGCCGAATCCGATCTTTGAGAACGCGATAAAGGCGATTCTCGGCATTACGCAGTCGGTTTACGACGACATAATCTCGGGCCGAAGATACGTGTCTAAAGAGGGAAAGATTACCGTTGATGAGACGGACGATTCAGAGACAAGCGGTCCCGGAATCAAGCTTCTCCTATCCAAGATCGACGTGGATAAGAAGATAGAAAGCCTCAATGCCCAGGCCAAAGGAAAAAAAGGCTCGGACCTCGACAAGATCAACAAGACAATTCGGTACCTGCAAGCGCTCAAGACGCATAAACTCAAACCCACGGATTACGTGGTGAAGAATGTCCCTGTAATCCCTGCGCGTCTCCGGCCAGTATATCCCCTGCCAGATGGAAGTCTCAATGTCACAGAGGTGAACCATCTATACAAAGACCTGATCGATCTTACAGACCAGACGAAAGATTTCATCGAGATCGATATGCCTGACGATGAGATGCGTCCCCTTCGGGAAAACGTCTACAAGGGCATGAAAGCCATCGCCGGACTCCACGATCACCTTGGAGGCCGCGGATACAAGGGGCTGATCGAGCAGATCAAAGGCAACACGAACAAGGAGGGGTTCTTCCAGAATCGGGTGATGAGTCGGCGCCAAGAGTTCTCTGGACGATCTACGGTCGTCCCCGAACCTGCCCTGGGCCTCGACGAAGTAGCAATACCAGAAGAAATGGCCTGGAAGATCTACCGCCCATTTATCGTGAGAGAGCTCGTCAAGCAGGGGTACAAGGATAACGCTTTAGAGGCGCGGGGCGAAATGGAAAACCGCACCCCGCTGGCCAAAAGAGCTCTTCAGATCGCCATGGAGGATCGCCCGGTGATGATCAATCGGGCCCCGTCCCTCCATAAGTTCAGCATCATGTCATTCCTTCCGTCGCTGACGACCGGCAAGGCCATCAAGGTCAATCCGCTCATCGTGAAGGGATTCAACATGGACTTCGACGGCGATACTGCCGCAGTCCACGTGCCGATCACAGAGGAGGCCAGGGTCGAATCATTCAAGATGCTTCCGAGCCGGAACCTGTTCAATCCGCGAAGCGGCGAACTAATGAATTACCCGACACAGGAGGCCATCACAGGACTGTATCTATTTACCCAGTCTTCCAATGGCCGTAATGCGCTAAACAAAATCATGCCCGACCCCAAGTTTCACATCAAGAAGCCATTGACCGGCAAGCGGATGACGGACCTTCTGACCAGGATCTCGAAGGAGCACCCGAACCAGTTTACCAAGATCGTCAATGCGATGAAGGACATTGGGAACAGGTTCTCATATGAGTCCGGGTTCTCGATCGGACTCGAAGATCTCAAGATGAATTACAAGGCCAGAGACCAGATTTTCAGCGAGGCCGAGAGCAAGATTAAGAAGACGAAAGGGGACAAACTACAGGCCATCATCGATGCGTATTCTGAAGCTGCGAAGAAGCTCGACGCGAACCTTATAGCCGACAAGAGACTGAAGGCTAACTCGCTCATGATAATGTCCAGATCTGGCGCAAAAGGAAATATTGTACAAATCAGGCAGATCCTAGGGTCGCCCGTCT
>LAZR01002426.1_pt1 | contig 10842 bp, 12 predicted proteins | sample 329461 | NCBI WGS metagenome assembly LAZR01 (sample SAMN03002196, study PRJNA259156) | marine sediment metagenome | biome: sea floor; feature: Hydrothermal impacted sediments; material: marine sediment; isolation source: Loki non-amplified sample from Loki's castle hydrothermal vent sediment ...
GCCTCCTTCACCAAACGGAGAAACTGAAGAAGAAGTAATCATTTCAGGATATTATGTTTTTTATTTCGTTTCAATTTTTACAATAGCTCTCATCTTAACAATAACAAAGAAAAGGGTAAAATTCTTGAAAACTTAAATTTATCCAATTTAGTAATTGCTGGGAATTAGATATTTTTATCTCCACCACCTTGATGATGTTATTGTTTATACCACAGTGTATTTATTATATTAGAATGTTAGATTTATTGGGATAAAAGAAAATGAGTTTTAAACAATTTAATCTAACGATTACTATACTTATTGGTTAAGGGCTTCTGCAACTCTTATTACGAAAAAAATATACTGTCTTAGAAATGGAATCAATTACACCAATGGGAGGAATAGAGGGTTAATAACCAAAATATAGTAGATTTCTGATTCCACACTGTTTAAAAAATAACCGAAAATTTCCAAAGTTTAACATTTTGGTGACTGACTGTATTTATCAGTTTTAAAGCTTCAAAAATATCACATAGATTTAAATCAAGAGTGTTATTTATATTTTTTATAAATAGTAGTATTAAGTGAGATTAATGTTTTTACAAACATTCGATATAGATAAATATGTGCCCTTTATAACCGCAGCAGTATTAATAGGGGGCGGCATCTTGCTTTTGAAATTCGGTTTAGCGATAAATAGAGCTGAAAACAAAACTAATATGAAATGGGTCGCAATTAGTTTTTTTATTCAATATGGTGTAGCTCTTTTTATCAGTCTCCCTATTCTACTTGAGAAAATTACTGTTAGAGCCAACCAAGTCTATAACCCTCTCCTTAAATACGAAGGTCCAAATGCCCCGGTGGCTGTATTAACAATCACTGTAGCGATTTTTATTCTGATAAACTTAATCAATATGATTCATAAAGTAGGAATTAAGCGCTCGATAGTTATCATCTCGTTCCTTCTTGGTCCCATGATAGGAAGTATTTATCTAATATATTCTTATGGCATTTAACAAATATAAATGAATTTTGTGAAACTCATTAAAAACATCTATCAACAATAACATTTCTTTTTTGTACTATATTTCTTATTAAGACTTATTAAGCACAAATATATTCTATAACTAAAAAAACATGGAAAAAAGGGACCATAACATTGAGTGGATTTTACAGGATTTACTCGGGGATAATTTTCTTAATATTTCCTCATTTAATCTCAGTTTTGTAGAAAACCCGGTTTTGAAAGAAAAAGAGATTAGAGCGTCCTTTTCTTATTTGTCCAATTTAGGAATCCCTCTCAAGAAAATAGCTGGTAACGCTCAATTACTTGTCTACAAATCTGAGAAAATTAAGTCAAACTTTAATGATTTGATAAAAATGGGGCTTTCTCGTTCTCAAGTTGTAAAGCACGTCAATTTACTTGGTAGAAACCCAAACACTATTCAAGAGCATTACAACAACCTAAGAAAATTGGGAATATCTCCCAAAAAGATTGATCTTTATCCATATCTTCTTAACTTTAATCCAAATACAATTCAAGAACATTACAACAATCTAAGAAAATTGGGAATCGCTCCTCGTGAAATTAATACCAACGCTCAACTTATTAGTTTTAGCCCAAAAACTATTCAAAGTCATTATGATAATCTAATAATGTTGGGAATGACAACCCAAAAGATTAATATCAATGCAAATCTCCTTGCATTTAATCCAGAAACAGTCAATAACCACTATAATAATCTAATAAGGCTAGGAGTCTCCTCCCATAAGGTGAGTATGACTCCCCGTCTTCTTAGCATGAACGCAACCACGGTCTTGAATCATTATAATAATTTAAAGAAATTAGGAATTAAACCTCAAAAGATCTGTAAGTTCGCTCACTTTCTTGGCATGAGTCCAACTACAGTCCGAATTCATTATAATAATCTGAAGAAATTAGGAATTTCCAAACAAAAAATAAATGCTAACACACAAATTCTTGGCTCCAACCCAATTACAGTCAAGAATCGTTACAATAACTTAAAAAAATTAGGAATTACGCCTGAAACAATAGTGGCTAACACGCAACTTCTAAACATGACCTCCAAAACAGTCCAAAATCATTATAATAATCTAAGAAGCTATGGGATCACTCTGCAAAAAATAAACAGATGTGCCAACCTTCTTTGGAGAGACTCAGAAACGATTAATACCAATTATGAGAATCTAATAAATCTAGGAATAGCCCCCAGAAAGGTTATGAGTAGACCAGAACTCCTTGGAAACAACCCGATAACCATCTCCTCCAACTACAAATATTTATCTGAGGTACTTCACCTAGATAAGGCCACGATTCAAGATATGCCTTCTTTACTTTCTGAAAACCCTGATTCATTCGCAAGGAAAATGAGAATTTTAAAGATTGCAATATTAGAACTAAAGCCAAATGAAGAATTTAATCCCAATGATTATAAAGATTTTGCCATAACCTCTCCCGCAACAATTATGGCCAAAAAGGATTATTGTATCGAAAATAATCTTGATTATAAAAATAATCCGACTTGGCTGAAAATTACTTGGAAAAAATTAATGAGAAAAATAGAACCAAATATTACCCATGAGGGGGCTAACAAAGAAAAACTGAAACGGACAACCCCTTACAAACAGCGATACGATTTATGGATGAAGGAATACAGAAAACGCGGGAGAGAATTTTATGCAAGAACAAAGAGAAGAATAATTACTAGGTTATAAAATTATATAACACCATATTACTTCAATATTACAAGTATATAAGACTTAATGTAACAATAAGGCAAAAAAAAGTATCTTTCATTAGTTCCTAATTTTTTATTTAAAAATGTTATTACTTTTATAATACCCCACATTAATTACTCTTTTTTTGAAAAGATACTCAAATTTTTAATTTAGAAATTTTTATGACTCATTTTTTTTATATTTTCACAAAAATAATTAATTTTATCCCATAATTAATATTTTAAATCCATTAACAATAATAGATTTAGTCAAATGTTTTAATAATTACATCTCTATCTAATTCTTTAAAAATTAAATCGGTCAATTGAAAAATCCCTTTTATAATTTCTCAATTTCTTCTAATGCTATTATATTCTCATTTTCTTCCAATTTTTTAAAAAATTGGTAAGAGGACTTAAAAAAAGAACGAGTTTCATCATCAATTTCCATATTTTCAAGCTTTTTTTCGAGATCTTGTATCTCTTGCTCAGTTAATATGATCTCATCAGAATCATCAAAAAAAAAGTTTTCTTCAGATGCTTTTTCTTCCTTTTTAACTTCTTTTTCTCTTGGTGTTGTCATCATTATGCATATGGAATTATTACTATAAATGATTTATGATAATACCTTTAGTCTATAAGAGTGGACTGATAAAGTAATTTTCACTTTTCATTTCATTACTACAAAATGTAATATAAGAATTTTTAATTAATTAAAAACAATAATTTTTTATCAATTTTAAAGCAACAGATGTAGAGATACTGTAGTGCTAAATCCCTAAATAAGACTTCCGGATTCGAGGTTCTTTCCTTAATTCTTCTTTTGTACCACTTATGCTAATCTTCCCTTCTTCTAGTAGGTTAATAGTATCTGCAATTTCCATTGCCCAATGCACATCCTGTTCTACTAACAAGGTGGTGGTTCCTTCCTGTCTTATTTTTTTTATAGCGGTAAATATCTTCTTTTTTATACCTGGTGCCAAACCAACGGAAGGCTCATCTAACAAGAGAAGAATAGGATCCGACATCAAGGCGCGACCTATGGCAAGCATTTGCTGTTCACCACCACTGAGCGTCCCTGCTTGCTGTTTTCGTCTTTCTCTTAGTCGAGGAAATATTTCGTAGACGAATTCTCTCAATACTTTATATTTTTTCTTATCTTTTAATACGTATGCCCCCAATCTTAAATTATCTGCTACATTTAAATGAGGAAATAATCGACGTCTGTCTGGACTTTGAGAAATTCCCATTCTTGTTATTTTGTGAGCTTTTAAGCCATCTATTCTTTCACCAAGGAATTCTATTTTTCCTCGCTCAGGAGTTTCTAATCCAGATATACATCTAAGAAGTGTTGACTTTCCAACCCCATTTGGTCCAATAACAGCATTGAGAGACTTATCTTCTATTTTTAAATTGAGTTCTTCAAGAATCTTTGCCCTTCCGTAATAGTGATAAATTTTCTTTATTACTAATAAATAATCCACATGTGCTTTCATTAGAAATCTTCATATAGTTAATTTTTCTCTATAAAACTAGATATATTTCTAGTCTTACTAGTGTCATCTTATTCATCAAGAATCTTAAAATTTGGCAATAATCGTTTCTAATGTAATTATGAAATGTTTTTTAACGATTACTTATTTTATAGATCGATCGATCGGTATTATTGTACCGATCGATGCAAAAATGATGTTTAAGCTATAATGATTGATATTTCTGAAAAGGACACAATTCTTAGGGTTGCATTAGCATCAGGAAGAATAAAACTTAAAGAAGAAACGATCCAGAGAATACAGAATAATCAAGTTCAAAAGGGGGATGTTTTTACAATTGCTAAAATAGCGGCTATTAATGCAGTTAAAAAAGTCCCTGATCTTATTCCTTTATGTCATCAAATTCCAATCTCGAAAATTGATGTAGATTTTGAAATTGAAAACGATACTGTCATAATCGCCAGATGCAAGGTAAAAAGTAATGCTCAAACTGGAGTCGAGATGGAGGCTTTAACAGGAGTGGGTATAGCTCTTTTAAATATCTGGGATGTAGTAAAGATGTATGAAAAAGATGAGGACGGTTTATATCCATCCACATTAATTTACGATATAAAAGTTGAAAAAAAGATAAAGAGAGAGATACTTAAATGAAAGATCGGCATAATCGAACAATTAAACATATTAGGTTCTCCGTCACCTCAAAATGTCAATACTCGTGTCTATATTGTGATAGTGAAGGCTATAGTAAAACTAACGAGTTATCTGTCGATGAAATTACAAAACTTTGTAAATTATTAGCTGAAATTTTAGACGTTACCCGAATTAAATTTACGGGAGGTGAACCTCTATGCCGGAAAGAAATAATAGAGATAATAAAAAATGTTTCTGATTTACAACTTTATAAAGACATTTCTATGACAACAAATGGTTTACTTTTGTCTGAGAAGGCAGAGGAATTGCACAAGGCTGGTTTAAACCGTATTAATGTTTCTTTGGCATCATTAAAACCAGAAACCTATAAGAAAGTTTATGGTATGGATACTCTAAAAACAGTATTAAAAGGCTTAAAAAAAGCGAAAGAAGTAGGATTTAATCCCATAAAATTAAACTTTGTGGCAATGAAAGGGTTGAATAATGGTGAATTGGACAACATGATTGATTATTGCGTAAAAAATGGCTTTATATTGCAATTAATTGAGTTACATAAAGTCTCCAAAACAGTTGGGGGAAATGGTGATTTTTATAAGAAAAATCACTTAGATCTAAAGCCTATAATCAAAGAACTTGAGTCCAGAGCAGAAAAAACATTAGTTAGAGGCTCCATGCAAAATCGAAGAGTCTTTACATTACCAAATGGAGCCGTAATTGAGACAATATCACCGAGTCATGAGTTTTGCTTAGGTTGTACTAAATTACGAGTTGGATGTGATGGCAATCTTTTTGGATGTTTATATCGATCAGACCTTGGAAAAAATATTAAAGAAGCTCTCCAAAATCATGATTCTCTTTCTCAATACGAACAAATCGTTAAACAAGTAATAGATTCAAGAGAACCTTTTTATTAAATAGAAGAAAAAAAGAAATAATTTGATGGGATGATTGTAGAAGTTCTTTATTTTGCCGAATTTAAAGATATAACTGGCAAGGAGAAGGAAAAGATTGAATTATCAAAGAATCATGTAAAAGAATTAGTTAGTCAACTCATAATAAAATATAATATTCAGCATCTTTTATGGGATGAAGCAACTCAAAAAGTGCAAAATAATATTTCGATAATTATTAATAATGAGCCTGTATATGAAACCGATCCATTACTGATAAAGGTAAATGATGGTGATACAATTACCTTTTTATTGCCCGTCTCTGGAGGTTAAAACAAATTGAATGCAAGTCGAGATATTTTTATTAAATCAGGTATATATAAAAAAGGAGAGATCAATTTAGAGCAGATTATTAAGTCTATTAAGAGAAACCCTAACATAGAGGAAGCAGGATCTCTCCATACTTTTACAGGGATTGTAAGAAATAGCTCAAAAGAGGGAAAACCTGTAGTTAGTCTAAAAATTGACGCCTACAATGAGTTAGCAAATAAAAGTATTCAAAAGATTTGCGAAAGATTAAAACAAGAAAAGGGGATAATTGATGTTATAATTGTTCACTTTAAGGGTGAATTTGACCTCTCTGAAGATTTAGTGCATGTTGTAGTAGCTTCAGCGCACAGACAGGAAGGTTTTAATACAATTAGTAAAGCTGTTGATATGTACAAGAAAGAAATCGCAGTTTGGAAAAGGGAAAATTTTAGTGATGGATTATCTGAATGGATCCATTAGAAAAGTTTTATATGATTTGTGGAACAGATGAAATTTCTAAAAACAATTAAAGTGGAAGAATTTAAAGAAATCCTAGAATCCATTCCAATTTTAAGAACTGAGGAAGAAATTGTCAGTATTGATGAATGTTTTAACCGTATAACTTCGAGGGATATTATAAGTAAAATAAATGTCCCTCACTTTCAAAAGTCCCGTATGGATGGTTATGCAGTTCTCGCTGAGGACACTTTTGGAGCAGAAGAAGATAATTTTGTTGAGTTGGAACTTATTGAGGTAATTCAAGCAGGTGATATACCTAAAAAAGGATTATACAAAGGTCAATGCTCATATGTTGCAACTGGGGCTGCTATCCCTGAGAATGCAAATGGAGTGGTTATGGTAGAATTTACGGAGAAAGAGGGTAATAAGATATCTATCTCAAGAGCAGTAACACCTGGTACTTACGTTATTTCAATTGGACATGATATAAAAGAGGGACAGGATATAGTTAAAAAAGGCACTTTAGTGGATTTAGCAACAATGGGAATCCTCGCATCTTGCGGTATTAAAGATTTGCAAGTATTTAAAAGACCTGTTGTTTCTCTTATGAGCACTGGTAATGAGCTTGTTGATCAAGGGGTGAAATCATTAGAGATTGGTAAGATTTACGATGTTAATTCTGTAGTATTGAGAAGAGCTATTGAAAATACAGGTGTTCTTGTTAAATTTTTAGGAATTATTGAAGATAACTACTCGGATTTGAAGAATAGTATTGATAAAGCTTTAGTCACATCTGATATTATAATATTGTCAGGAGGAACTTCTAAAGGGGAAGGTGATTTGGGCCCTAAGGTATTAGAAGAATACAATGATATAGAAATTTTAGTACACGGTGTTAAAATCAAACCTGGAAAGCCAATAATATTCACAAAAATGAAGAATAAAATCGTATTTATTTTACCGGGGTATCCTACATCTGCTCTTAGTTGCTTTTATGTATTTATTGATAACTTTTTAAGAAAAAGGTCGGGTTACCCATTAAGAGAGAAATTTTCAAAAAAAATGGAAGTTGGAGAGAGAATTTATAGCACTATTGGTCGACACGAGTTTAAAGCAGTTAAAATTGAAAAAGTTGATGGAATTAAGAAAATCATGCCAATTAAAACAGGTTCAGAAGCCATAAGTACCATGTTTTATGCTGACGGATACATTGAGATTCAAGAGCTTGAATCGATAATTGAAAAAGGTGAAAAAAGAAGATTTTTTAGATTTTAACTAAATTATTTTAAATTATTGATTAGTATGAAAAAAAAAATAAAAGTACACGAGGAGCATAAGCAAAAAGCCCCAAAAGAAATAAATTTTGCTTTAATAATCGTGAGTACAAGCCGTTATAAGGAGATAAAATCGGGGAAACCGAACACCGATAGGACAATTCCTATGGTTGAGAAGGTGTTAAAAAAGGAGGTAAATATTTCATTAATTTTTAAGAAGGTTGTTCCTGATTCAGAAGAACACCTAAATAATGTACTAACAAAACTAATGAAAGATGATACAGTTGATTCAATTATTTTTAGTGGTGGGACAGGTTTATCACCAAAAGATATCACATATGAAACGATAGAACCCCGATTAGAGAAAAAGTTCAGTGGGTTTGGAGAGATATTTAGAAATATATCGTATAACGATATTGGTTCATCAGCTATGCTTTCAAGAGCTGTTGCTGGCATTTTAAGAAACAAAAATAAAAATAAAGCTGTGTTTTTACTCCCCGGATCCCCGAATGCTGTACGATTAGCCCTAGATGCATTGATTGTTCCTGAAATAGGTCATATCATGTATATGATCAATAAAAAAGAGTAATTTATTATGGAAAAGCTCAAAAAGGTTGGTTTCTCTAAATTAACCTCGGTAGAAGAGGCTCTGAAACAATTATCTTTTAGAATAAAAACGTGTCCCATTGAGGAAGTCAGAATACAAGAAGCTTTAAATCGAATATTGGGAGATGATATTACAAGTTCAATGAATATACCTCCCTTTGATAGATCCGCCATGGATGGATATGCTCTTCGAGCTGAAGATACATTTGGGGCATCTCCTAGTAATCCAAAGAAAATAGAGTTAATAGGATCAATAGAAATTGGTGAAACCTCATCTCTTGAGCTTATGGGAAAGCAAGGTATTAGAATTTCAACTGGAGCTCCAATACCAAAAGGTGCGGATGCTGTCATAAAAATTGAAGATACTGAAATTGAAGACAAAACAATTATTCTGTATACTGCTCTTGTTCCAGGAAAAAATGTTTCTAAAGAAGGAGAAGATATAAAGGAAGGTACCCAAGTATTAAGTAAAGGTATCGATATAAAAGCTGAACATATCGCTCTTTTAACATCACTAGGATATAAGAATGCAAAAGTAATAACTAAGCCAAAAATAAGTGTTTTTTCCTCTGGTGACGAATTACTTGAACCGGGTGATATATTACAACCGGGAAAGATCTACAATTCAAACACTCCAATGATAGCTTCCTTAGTAAAACTTTACGGGGGAACTGTTATTAGAGCTGAAACTGTAAAAGATAATAAAATTGTCATCAAAAAAAAGTTATTGGAAGCAGCAGGTGATTCTGATATCATAGTCTTTACGGGAGGGACTTCCGTGGGTACTAAAGATTATCTACCTGAAATTGTAAAAGAGCTAGGAGACATTATAACTCATGGAATTGCTCAAAGACCGGGAGCCCCAGTTTTAATTGGGATATTAAGTGAAAAACTAATTTTTTGTTTACCAGGAACTCCTGTAGCTTCGTATATTTCATTTTTGAAAATTGTAGGAATTGCCATTAGAAAAATGTTAGGATGTATAGCTATCGACCCGAGGATCGAGGTTTTAACCACTATTAGTAGAGATGTTCCTGTTTCTGGTCTCGGATTTCTCCATTATTTAAGAGTAAAGATTGAAAGATCCGAAGACAAGTTTATTGCTCATCCAGTTAAGCTAAAAGGATCAGGTGTTATTAGTTCTCTTACAGAGTCCGATGGGATAGTTGAGATTCCACCATACCAAGAAGGCTTAAAAAAAGGCGATAAGGTTATTGTAAAACTTTTTCCTAAATAATTTTTACACCTATTTTATCTTTCTGATGTTCCATTTTTCTTAACCTTACATACATCTATATGTTGAAAATATGTTTATTCACGTTGTTCTTATGGGAGATTATTTAGATTCAGATTTTTAGGAAAGATACTATAAAGAGAATTAGTTATTCCCTAAAATTTGGGAGAAAAAATCTTTAATATTAGATAACCCTAACGTTTAAATATAAACAATAATAAGTCCTTCATGATAATTTATAAAAAATAAAAAATAAGGATGATATTTTTGTCAATTATAGATCTAATGGTTCCAATTTTTCTAGCGTTTCGAGAAGGCTTAGAAGCAATATTAGTCATCGTTATCATACTACTATACTTGAAAAATACTGATCAGAAATTTTATTATAAACATGTCTATATTGGGAGCATATTAGCGATAGCTTCGAGTATTGTTTTTGCTATTATCTTCACGGTAATATTTGGAGGATTTTCAGGACCTACGGAACAGATTTTTGAAGGTATTACTTTTATTATATCAGGTCTATTTGTAGTAACATTAGTTTTGTGGATGAGCAAGGAAGGACCAAAAATGAAAAAGCATCTGGAACAAAGAGTCGAATTTTCCATTGAAACAGGAAGAAGTTTATCCATCGTATTTATTACTTATGTAATAATCATTCGGGAAGGAATCGAGCTTGTCCTGTTACTTGCGGGGGCAACCTCTGTTGGCGCTCTAAACCAAATTAGTGTCGTTTTAGGATCGTTAATGGGCCTTGGTATATCTGTTGGTATAGGATTAGTCATTTATTTCGGTGTAAAAAGTATTAATTTGTCAAAGTTTTTTAAAATAACCAATGTCATATTAATACTCTTTGTTGCTGGCTTAATTACATATGGAATCCATGAATTAATAGAGGCAGGAGTTGTAAACCCAATAATAAATGAAGTGTGGAATATAAAGCATATCCTACCTGAAGGATTTCCTGATGGTAATCCCTTAACTCCAGAATGGCTTGAAATTATTGGATCGTTGTTGAAAGCGTTGTTTGGTTATAATGCAAATCCATCTCTATTGGAACTTATAATCTATCCGAGTATACTAATTTCAATTGGTTTAATTTCATTGAAATTGTGGAACAGAACGAAAAACACGATTGTCGTTATGGAACTAGAAAAATCAGAACAGGCTAAACTTTCTTTAGATTAATTTTTTTTTTTCTATTTTTTT
>LAZR01002427.1_pt1 | contig 10838 bp, 9 predicted proteins | sample 329461 | NCBI WGS metagenome assembly LAZR01 (sample SAMN03002196, study PRJNA259156) | marine sediment metagenome | biome: sea floor; feature: Hydrothermal impacted sediments; material: marine sediment; isolation source: Loki non-amplified sample from Loki's castle hydrothermal vent sediment ...
TATTATTTCAAATCTCTTGCAAATTTTTGAGCATCTGTCATAGCGGATTGAATATCTTTAGGACTCTTACAATCTCCTAACAGTACTATTTGTGGGGCTACCCCTTCAAATTCCTTTCCTAATTTCTTACCGGTCGCAATACGTGCTCCAGAATAGATAAGCGTGTCAGCCTCAATGAATTGTTCCTCCCCTTTCTCATCAAGGAATTTAATACCATCATCAAAGTCAACCAACTTTGCTTTTGGATATATAGGAATATTCTTTTCTTTTAAATATCGAATTATCCAAAACCTTCTTGCCATGGGAAGAATTTGACCAATTACGGCTTCTGGTCCAATCATAGCTTTCACATTATAGCCCTCTTCAATAAAAGATAGAACCGTTTCAGCTCCTCCGTGCCAATATCCATTTAATCCCCAAATAATGATATTCTTACCAATTGGTTTGCTTTTTAAAATTGCTTCATCCTGTGTAAGTATATTTGACTTCCCTTTCAAATTCACGGGAATTGTGGCATCTGACCCAGTAGCTAATACTAAAATGTCAGGATTTAAGTTTGCTACTTCTTCTTTTGATAATTCTTTATTAAGATGGATAGGAACTCCTGATTTTTCCAATTGATGTTCTAAGTAGGTAGCTGCTCTCTTAAAATCATCTTTTTTGTATTCTAATGCAAGAAGAGGCATTAATCCTCCTTTTTGGTCTGATTTCTCATAAATTTCTACATTATGACCTCTAAGGTTCGCAATTCTCGCAGCTTCCATTCCAGCAATTCCAGCTCCTAATATTACAATTTTTTTAGGTTCTTCAGAGGGTGTAAGTTCCGTATAATTTTGACCGCTAAATGCGTCTAATGCACATACACTCCCACATCCCACTAAACATCCTATACAGCATCTTATATCATCAGTTCGACTCTCAAAATATTTATTCGGGGTATCAGGATCACAAATCAATTGACGGGCAAGGTATATTATATCTGCTTTCTCTTGCTGGATAAACTTGTCTGCCATTACTGGACTATTAATTCTCCCAACTCCTATAACCGGGATATTGACGTTTCTCTTTATTGCTTCAGCAAATTGAATGAAACCACCATGATCAATATATGTAGGAATTGTTATACCTATAGGGGTTCGAAAAATTACTCCTTGAGTAACATCAATACAGTCTACTCCTCCCTTTTCTAAAATTTTAGCAATTTCAATTGTGTCTTCAATACGATTACCATTATCGACAAGTTCATCAGCAGAAATCCTTACAAATATTGGATAGTTATCGCCTATAGCCTTCCTCATCTTTTCAACAGTCTCAAGCAAGAAACGGCACCGATTTTCGTAAGATCCACCATATTGATCAGTTCTCTTGTTTAAGTAGGGTGATAGAAATGAATGAAACAGGGTGCCGTGCGCAGAATGAATCTCAATGTAATCGAAACCCGCTTCAATAGCATTTTTCGCTCCATTAACAAACATATCTCCTATTTTACTCATATCCTCGGGACTCAAGACTCTAACTTCAGGATTATCTTTTGCTACAAACTCTTTCCAATTCGGAATTAACAACTTTCCTGCTGATATCGTCTCAGACAAGTCAACTTTTGATGGACCTATAGGTTGCATATAAAATCCAGCCATTTTTACAAAATAATAGGTTATGATTCCCCCTTCAGCCAACTGCATTCCCGTTTTTACTCCGTATTTGTGAATCATATCTGTCATTTTTTTATAATCTGGAATATTCTCAGCTTTCCCAATATTCGAGCCATTCCCACCAAGACCTTTAGGATCAACCCCTGTTCCTTCATAAGTAATTAATCCTGCCCCTCCACGAGCGATTCCTTCATAATGATTAATTGTTTTTTGAGTAGGGCGACCTTGGGCATCAGATGAACCTGTTAGGCATGGAGCAAATCCTAATCGGTTTTTAACTTCCATCCCTCTTATCGTGATAGGATCACTAATTCTAGTCATATTTTTATCTCACCTTTCTTAAATTTTAGTTTATGTTATCTTGAAAAAATAAAAAAAAAAAATTAAAAAAAAATTTAGTTTAAAGCTTGTACTACTAAATCAGTTAAATCTACCATTTTCATCTTAGAACCAAGTGCTTCAATGGCATCTGACAAATTCCTGTAACAGAATGGACAAATGCTAACCAGATAATCTGCTCCTGTCTCTTCTGCTTCCTGAACTCTCGATTTCGCAATTTCTAATGCAAGTTCTGGAAAACCTTTCTTGACACCGCCTCCAGCACCACAGCATTTTGCTGCTTGTTTAATAGTTTTCATCTCTGTAAGATTAGCGATTTTGTTCAAAATCTCTCGTGGTTCCTTGTAAAGTCCGACATGTCGGCCTGAGTGACATGGATCATGGTAAGTTACATTCAATCCTAAGTTCTTCAGTCCTACATTTTTCTCCTTTATGATATTATTCAAGAACTCTACAGTATGGAGTACTTCAACACCCAATTCATCGAAATAGTCTTTGTAATCAATTTTTAGTGTACGATAACATCCAGAGCAACTGGTAATTATTTTTTTTATACCGCTTTTCTTAATGAGTTCATAATTTTTCCCCGCTACAGAATTAAAAGCTTTTCTGTCACCGGTTCTCATGCCGACACTGCCACAGCATACTTCATGCTCCCCAAAAATAGAAAAATCAACACCTAATTTGTTAAGAATTTTAGCTGTATCAATTGCTACTTTCTCAATGTCTGGGGTTAACGCAGCTGTGCATCCAACGAAAAACAAATATTCTGCCTGCTCAGAATTAGCATCTTTAATTTTAAAATCAACTTTTTCTGACCAATTGCTTTTTAATTTATTGTCTCTTTCATATGGATTTAAAAGTTCAACCATTGCTTTATTCATGGGTATATGAGCTTCTAAACCACAACCAGCATCTACTAATTCTGCTCTTAAAGCTTCATACATTGCTACGTTATCCATGTCATAGGCACATGCTTCTGAGCATGCATTGCATGTTGGGCATTGAAAAATTACGTCACCCATTTCTTTGCTTAATTCTAGTTTTCCTTGCCATAGTGAGCGAATAATTTGCATTTTTCCTCTACCAAAATAAGGTTCAAACCCAGAGGTGTGATCTTTTGCTACACACACACCCCATTTCGGCGGATCTGCAGTAAAATCTGTTTGTTCTCGACAATCTCCACATGCAATACATTGCAAAACATTTGGACCAATTTCCGCCAAATGTTTAAATTTTTCCTTTGGTTCGAATTCTGTCATTTCTTTTTTCAATCCTCTACATAATAATCTTTAAATTTGGAATCATAAGTATGTAAATGAAACTTGTTTGGTGAAAGTAAGTAATTGGGATCAACGGTTTTTTTCATATCCCTAAAGAACTGCTCATATTCGGGTGTAAATGCTCCTGCTTCTGTTACTGATTGGGATATAGATTCTCCTAGCCAGTAGTGTGCACCTCCATACTTGACTTGGTGTCTAATCTTTTTATGCCATCTATCCATATTTTTAGGTCGCTCCTTTTCAACATTTTTGCCCCCAACACCACCTAGAACAACAAAATTACCGTTTGGTAGAAAATAGAGCATCGATGCGAAAATTCCGGGATAGATTGCTCCTGCCATTTCTTTGGCATGTTCTTTACTATAATCAACTATCTTAGTATAAACCTCACCCATTTGTGAAATTGGGATTTTATGACATGTCGCCATTGATATTTGGGCAGGCATAGGCGAAATAGATTTCTGGAAAAAATGAAAGGTTCCTTCCAAATCATATCCGAATTTAGGTTCATCATCAAATTCCGGATTTATCAATGATGCTGGTACTCGAACCGCCTCATCTTCCATAATCTTTGCAAGTTTTGCAAGTTGCGTCTCTAAATAACTCTCATCCATTGTTTCTAAGGTTATATTCATAAGTGGTCCCTTAGCTGTTATTTTTTCTCCCGTTCGCTTTGTATAAGCTCCAGCTGCCATTTGAACCATTATTGCAGGTAACACAGAAATATCCCTTAGGTTTTCGTTGATTTGGAACCTGATTTTATGCGCTAATTTAAACACTTTATCATAATCTTCTGTGTTCAACACGTACGTCCGTGCTTTTTTAAACGGTGGATCAGGAAATAATCTAAGTGATGCCTTACATTTTAGGCCAAATGTACCGACATCACCAAAAAATAAACCTGAGAAATCTGGGGACACACCATATCTGCAAAAAGGTGCAGCATACTTGTTTGCCCATGATCCGGTCTTTATAATTGTTCCTTCTGGATTCGGAAGTACTACTTCAAGACCGAGGCAAATATCGGGAACGAGACCGTACTTAGTAGAGCCCCCACCAGCGGTACTGTTCGAAAGACCTCCTCCAATAGTGGCAGAAAATCCGGACCCAGGACCAATTATGCCAGTAGTATATCCGGTCGGATGCAATGCGGAGATTAACGCACCCCATGTAATTCCACATTCAACTACTACATAGTAATCATCCTTATTGATCTCGATAACTTTGTTCATACGGGTTAAATCTATTAAGATACCGCTGTCTGTTGCCGATCCACCAACCAAATCGGCCCCACCGCCCCGTGGAGTCATTCTAAGCTTATATTTGTTTGCGACCTTTACAATCTCCGATACTTCTTCCGTAGTCTCAGGCCGTACAATTATATCTGCCCATCGGTCTGGAAACGCAGGATCAACATTTCTAGAGTACGCCGCCTTCATGAAATCTTTATCAGTCACATAGTCTGATCCTAACACGTCTTCTATTTCTTTATAAGCTTCTTTAACTTTGGACATATTTTCACCATTTTTTAAAATTTAAATATAAGAAATTTCATCTTTATAAATTAATAAAAGTTTACTTATTAGATTAACCATTTAATCCAAGTTGCTAATGTATTAATTTGCTTTTTTGATAATTGATTTAGGAAATCTCCATATTTTTCTATTAAATTTTACTAATATCTAAAATTATTTTGCATGTTATGAATGAATTTGAAAAATCAAACTGGAATAATCCTGAATATTCACAAAAATATTTGGATGAAGCAGATATTTACATTCCCGAGAGAAACGATTTATTAAAAATACTCGGTTCTTTTTACCATAAATTTATTTATAGTGATAAAAAAAGAAGAATTCTTGATCTCGGATGTGGTAATGGTATTCTCTCAAAGATGCTTTATAATCAAAATGGGAACATTGAAATCGTTGTGACAGATGGTTCAAAAGATATGTTGATTGAAGCTAAAAAAGAACTTGAGGGATTACCAGTGTTAGATTTTTGTCAAATTTCATTTGAAGAGATAATTCAAGGAAAATTTAATTCGGGATTCTTTGATTTTATTGTTTCATCATTTGCTATCCATCACCTTCCTTTTTCCCAGAAGAAGAAAGTTCCATGGTTGATTTTTTTCTGTATTACATTACATTGCATTGTATTGCTAATTTTTAGAATAATTTGAAGTCTTTTGAAGGTAGAATATCTTTATTATTATAGGAAAATCTGGAAAGATATGACTATTCGCATAACTAATAATCAATTCAATAACATTCAAGAATAGTTAGAACGGATAGATATCCAAAAGTCTAAATCTTAGCTTTTGAAAGCTATTAATATTTCTCTAAAAGAATTTTTAAGTCTCTTTCAACCTCTCCAGTTTAAAGCTCACCGGTCTCATTCCGTCAGAACAGGCCGTATAGGTAACTCCTGGTTCTGACCAGAAATGATCTCCTCCAAAAGAAAGTATGCACATATCTTTATACAAATCGTGCCAAGCCCATCCACAAAAATTCTCGGGTTTTGCCAAATTTTCTACAACCCATTCCGTTCCTTCACTCAACCCACTATGATCACACTGAGTTACTACTTTGCCGTTGGGGTATTTCATTTCATGTCCAAAAACATCTTCTGGGCTGAATGTTTTAATTACCGTGATTTTTAATTTTGTCATACAAATTCCTCCATATTTATCTATTTTATAATGGAAATTTAATATTATATAAAATAGTGAGAGGATCTTATAAAAGATCTATCCTTGAATTATTAAAGAATGTAGAAGTTCATAGATGTTTGTAGAAGTCTGATAATAAATTTATTTTTCGAACCTGAATTATTATGAAAGGAAAATTTCTCGATTTTAACTGAATTTATTCAATTCTTTCTGAATATTTTTTAAACCATTCTTTAATAACTTCAAATGATTTTAATCCTTGAGCTGCATCTAATGTAACTCTAAAGACTTCTCCTTCAGGTGGAGAAAATTCATAACCATTTCTATATAAAAAAACATAAGCCAATAAAGAAGCAATCCTCTTATTCCCACCAGTAAAGTAATGGTTTTCTATAATTTCCTTATATAAAATAACAACTTGATCCCAAATGGTTGGAGCATCTTTAAAGGGAATTCCCCATCTAACGTTATCAAGTGTGGCCACAAGTCCTTGTCGATTCATCAATTGACCTGCCTTAATTTGATCTTTGAATAATTCTTCAACATATTCAACTGTAGAGATCCAAACCACTAATCTTCACCAAGTTTTCGCCATTCTTCACCGTATTTTTCCATAAACTTCTTGACTATGTCGCGATCACGCTCAATTTCTTCTCTTGCTACTATCTTCTCCTTTTCTAAATACTCTTTATAGTAATTCTGAATTAGAAAACGAACAACCTCAGCGTCATTCTGTATTCCCAAAAAGGATTTGATAATGTTAAATCTAGTTGATAAATTGCCTTTTAACTCAGCATGCAATACTTTTGGTTTATCTTTTTCCATTGATTTCACAGATGTATTATTATTATTTTCAATTCTTTTATATTACAAAATATTACAGATCCTTATAAATTATAAAGTTTTGTAGTAAATTATATACCTTGCTAAAAAGATTTCATTTGACAAGTGAGGTTGAAAAAATCCATCATAAAATGTTAGATGCTGCATTGAAGTCTTTTGAAGGTAGAAAAGATTGGAGTTTTACAAAATTGCCTGATGGGGAATTTTGATTTTTGTTATCATTTTAATACACAATTATACATCTAAGTACATTAATATAATTTATTTTCATATTATATAATATATTTGAAGAATAGTATTCCGGACCTAGAATTTTCAATGAGCGAAAAAATAGTCAAAAAAAAAGGAAAACCTGAGGAATTAATTCGCGCAGAAAAACTCATTGAGGTATGTAAGCTTGATGACGCGAGCCAATTACTTAGGAACTTCGAGGAAAAGGGAGGATACACTCATCATGATATAGTTTTATGTCATTTCCTCAAATGTAAGCTCTTACTTTGGCAGGGTTTGTATGAAGATCTTGTCAAACTTGCCGAACAAACATATAAGGAGAGTATAGAATTAGGAAAAAACCTCCTATCGGTTGATATCTTACTAATAATGGCTAATGCTTTAATATGGCTTAATCAGAATGATAATTTTCGAGATATATTAAAGCAGGGAGAAGAACTACTAAAAATCTTACCACAAGAATTACTAACAGATTACAAGCAAAGAGAAGCTTATATAGCTTGGCTTAAAGGAAGACTTTACGTAGATTTGAAGGATGCCGATCTAGCATTAAAATATTTAGAGCACAGTTTAGCATTGCGAGAAGAATATGGTACTAAACTAGATATTGGTATTTCCCTCGGAGCAATTTCCAGGATATTTATTTTTTTTAAAGCCGATTATAACCGGGCTTTAAAATATTTGGAGCGAAGTGGAACTCTTATAAAGGAAACCGGCAATAAATGGGGTATAGGAAATTACTTTTATTTTATGGGAGTAATACATAAGGTTAAAGGGGAAATAGAACTTAGTATTAAACATTTTGAACAAGGCTTGACAATTTTTAATGATCTTAATAACAAACGTATGGTAGCATCGATTCTAAACCATATGGGGGAAGCCTATAGACATAGAGGAGAATTAGATCGTGCGTTAGAGTGCTTAGAACAAGCTTTAGCATTAAGAGATGAAAGCGGACATTTAAAAGAAATAACAATCATTCTCGATAAATTAATTCAAATATTAATTGATAAGGGCGATCTTGAACAGGCTCAGCAATATCTTCACCGCTTTGAGCAATTGAACAATCAATTGAAAGATAAAGAAAGTAATTTATTGTATCTCTTAAATAAGGCTTTAATACTGAAAAAAAGTTCCCGAACTCGTAAAAGGGCTGAAGCTGAAGTAATATTAACGCAAATCATCGAAGATGAGGAATCAGATTTTGAACTTATTTTAACAGCACTGATTAACCTATGTGAATTGCTCTTAACTGAGTTAAGCATGACTAACGATTTAGAAGTGTTGGAAGAGATCAACCCTCTTATTGCCCGATTATTAGATAGTGCCGAAAAAACGGGCTCATTCTCAATTCTATGCCAAACTTACCTGTTGCAAGCCAAAGTATCACTATTAACCTTCAATATAAAGAAGGCTAAGCGATTTTTAACTCAGGGTCAACAAATAGCCGAAAGATTTGGCCTTAAATTGTTAGCTATACAAATTTCAAATGAACACGATGAACTACTTAAACAATTAAATATATGGGAGAATTTAAAAAAATCAACTTCATCATTAAAAGAACGTATGGAATTTGCTCGGTTAAACGAACAAATGGAGAATATGGTTCAAAAACGAGTAATAGAAGTCCCCGAACTTCCAGATGAAGAACCCGTATTATTATTAATCATTGCGGAGGGAGGAACACCATTATTTTCTAATTCGTTTTCTGAGGATTGGGATTTCGAAGAAGACCTTGTTAGTAGTTTCCTAACTGCTTTTAACTCTTTTAGCGAAGAGATTTTTTCTGAAGGGTTCGATCGAGCCAAACTTGGCCAATATACGGTTCTTATGGAATCTGTAGCACACTTCTCAGTATGTTATTTATTCAAAGGTCAGACTTATCTCGCGTCGCAAAAATTAGCGAAATTTATAGAGGGGATTCAAAACACTACATCTATTTGGCAGACTCTAGAAAAAGTTTATAAGACAAGCCAAGTTCTGGAATTAAAGGATTCTCCTTCTCTTGAACCGCTTATAACAGAAATATTCATCGATAAAACTGAATAAAGAAATATTAAGATTTAAAAAAATTCTTTTAAGTTTTCATTGTTATAGGAATGATTCAAAAGGATGATTAGAAGGAAAACTTTTATTAATTTCTTACACGTTATTCTTAATAATTGATTATAAAATGAGTGGTGATAAAAATCTCGAAAGTTAAAAGTGCGTATAAAGAAATTGAAAATGTAGTCGGTGACGATTTCATAAGTGATAAGGATTTTATGAAAGCTGCGTACTCGAGAAATGTCGATCCCGCATTTCCAGATCGCTGGGCAGATATGATCGTAAGACCTGAAACTCCAGAAGAAGTATCAGAGATTGTAAAAATCGCAAATAAATATAAAATTCATATGGTCCCCCGAGGTGGTGGAGCGGACCTTGTCGGAGGCTCAACTACTCAAGGTGGAATCCTACTTGACCTCACAAGAATGAATAAAATTATAGAAATTAATGAAGATGACTATTACTATATAGTGGAATGTGGAGTTACGTGGGGAGCATTATTGTCAGAATTATATCCAAGGGGGTTAACTCCTGGTGTTACAGGACCCGGCTCTGGATTTTCTGCGACTATTGGTGGCGGCCTTTCAAATAGTACCGCAGGTGGGGGTTCTACTAAGTATGGTCTCGTTCCAGATGTGTGTTTGGGAGTTGAAGTTGTGCTTCCTAACCCTCAAGGAACTATAGTGAAGACAGGAGCAGCGTCTAACCAATATGCTACACCATTTTGTAGGTATGGAGTATCTCCTGATTTTACAGGTTTATTCATGGGAGATTGTGGAAGTATGGGAGTAAAAGTTAAAGCATTTATGAGATTATTTCCTGATCCTCCATATAAAGCTTCTCGAATGTATGTTTTTAATAAAAATGATTACAATCAGGTATTTAAGAAAGCCCATAAATTGAGAATGGATGTTGGAGATGGACTACTTGGTTTAAGCGTTCTACCACTTGAGGTTACAGCACTTATGTCTGCTCGAATGCCACGACAACAAGGTCAGACGAGAAGGCCACGAATAAAAGGTCCTGTAGCAGCAATTACTTTGGAAGCGACGGATCAGAGAATTTTAGATGTCTATATTGAAAAAGTGGATGAAATTATGACGAAAGATGGATCAACTCGCCCTATTTCGTTTGAACAAATAGATCCAACCACGAAACGCCCTGATACATGGCAATACAATTTAAAAGCGAGTTTCAACTATTTCCATAACTTAATTTCAGTTGCCCCTCCTAAAGTTACATGTACTACATGTCATAAAGTACCAATTTCGGGCTTAGCGGAATTATCACACAAAGCACAACAATTTGACATTGACCATAATAAAACTTATCCCCCTGGAACTATGGCTATTTGGGCGGGTGTTATAGGATTTATGCCAAATGGGAATGCCATATTTGTTGGGGGTTTCAATGCTGATAATGTTGAGGAAAAACGCCAGCTCTCTATGGATTTATGGCATAAAAAGATAAGGTATCAAGTTCGATATGGGGCCGTACATTATTGGCTCGGGGAATCAATATCGCAATCGATAACCGAGGCTGGTGCTTTTACATCCGATTTCGTCAAATTCTTTAAAGACATGAAAAAAGCAGTCGATCCTAATTTCTTGTTAAGTCCGAATAAATGGCATTTGTACAGCTATGAAGACGATATCACAAAACATCTTGTTAATGATTGATTAATGATTTTTTTTTCTATTTTTTCTACAATTTTATTATCCCCCATTTAAAAAAAATGCATTGAGATTAGCATTTTCTTCAATTATTGAATTA
>LAZR01002428.1_pt1 | contig 10830 bp, 18 predicted proteins | sample 329461 | NCBI WGS metagenome assembly LAZR01 (sample SAMN03002196, study PRJNA259156) | marine sediment metagenome | biome: sea floor; feature: Hydrothermal impacted sediments; material: marine sediment; isolation source: Loki non-amplified sample from Loki's castle hydrothermal vent sediment ...
TGGTTCGGGAGGCTGGACTTAGCCTGAGCGGTGACAAGAAGGCGCTGGCCGCCAAATTGATAGCCAGGGGGATAAAATGACCGTGGAACAAGTAATCGATCAAAACCAATGGGAAGCAGGCCCAGATGAAGAACTCAAAATCCCTGAAGCCTTAATCAGGCAGCTGAAGTATGAGATAGTAGTTTTTACACAGAAAAAGGAATTTACCTTCCGGTGTAAGGACTATAAATTGATTAAGGGTAGTGCTTGGCAGTTTTCAAATGTCATTATAGACACATCAAAGCTAAATGCGAGGGGTGACGTGGAACTTAAGCGGGTTACCTATCATCCGGAGATTGTCCTGGCAAATGTGCCGTTCATGGTTGTGCCGGCAGTCGAAACCGAGACTGATTAACTCTTGAGCTTCTGGCTCATAAGACGATTCATTGCGCGGATCTTATCTGCCCCCCTGAGTTTGGTGCCTTTCATTTCTTGAGCGACTTCCCGGGCAACTTGAGCAAACCTTTCCCTTTGCAAATCTAGCCAAGGCGTCGATTCCCGGCCTGTAGGCGTATCTCGCAGAATGATTTTGAGAACTTTTGGCATTTGTCTGTAACTAAAGAGGGGGCGGCTACTGTCTCCACCCCCTCCTCTTTCTTTTGGCTTGCTATGCGCTTTGGCTAGTTATGCCTACTTCCGTCTCAATGCTGAGCTGACGCAACTATTCATCGCGTGGACTCTAGCAGCGCCAGACTTATCCGCGGTCTCTCGAGCGCAGGTAGCAGGGACACCACCCTTTTTGAACAGGAACTGGACCAGGTGGCGGGGCGCTGAGCCTTTGGGGAAGCTCCGGACCTTCAGGCTGAAGAGCCTTTTGGACCAGGGCACGGCGGGATAGACGATAGCTTCGCCTGCTTGGGATAATGTAATACCGGCCACTATACCTTCCTCCTTTCTGAGTATTTCCCGTTTACAGGGATACAAAAACGGGGCAAGCAACTTGCTCGCCCCGTTTCCGACTGTATTATCGCACGGTCAGAGGGGGGTTGTCAAGCCCCTTCAAGATCGGGCTATTCCGTCTCTCAAGGTATTGGACCAGGTCACTCAGTATGATGTCAAACTCTCGCTTCGCTTCGCCTTCGGACTTCTCCCCCGCTTCAATCAGCACCTTGAGCCATTCTTCCGGTTCGATATCCTCTTTATTGAGCCGGCTGCTTATCAGGGCGCAGGCTGTCTGGGGGTGTTTGTCACAGATCTCGGTGGCGGCCACGATCGCGTTGACCACGTGGCACTCCTCACAACTCTCGTAGAGCTCCTCGTCGGTCATTTCACTCGTTGATTCGGTTGTTGGTGGTGATGGCGTCGTCTCGTTAAGCATTTCCTTGACTCCTTCCAGGCTGGTATCCTCAAGAGGCGGGGTAATCGCTACCTTCACTTTGTCCCTGGCCTCCAGCATGTATGTTTTGGCATTCTCCCTGTCATCGAGTGCCTTCCGGGCGGCTTCCCTGACCCAGGCGTTTTCTCGACTCATTTCACTTCTATCGGTGAGATAAAGAGCTTGTTTCAGCTGCCCCTTCTCCAAAGCGCTTATTGCGTCTTCTAATCTCTTCGTCACTCCGCCTTTCATTAATCTACCTCTGTTTGCTCCTCTTCGGGCTCAACCACCGCATTGCTCGGTTCTACCGCGATTGCGATTTCTGGCTTAACGGCTGCTTCCCTCTGTTCAAGGAACTTGGGCAGGCTTTCCTCAATCTCGAGTTCCCCCAGCTCGATTTCGGTGGCCTCGTAGCCTTGGGACTTCAGATGTTCTATCCACTGCCGGCAGGTCTCGTCATCCGCCTGGCAGGTCTCGCAATAGCTTTTTTTTGCCTCGTCCTCGATGCAACTGGAGACCTGGCCACCCTCGTAGATGGTGACCAATATTTTCCTGTCGCCCTTGGTCAATTCCACAAGCTTTTTTGCCTTGCTTATGTCCACTTTAGCCTCCTAAACCTCAATTCCGCGCTTGGTCAGCTCCTCTCCCATGGCTGACAGCCACACTTCAAGTCGCTCAACTCCGCTCGGCATAGCCTCTATTTTCTTGTGCGCTTCCTCAGCGGCCGCGGCGAAAGTCTCATATCGCCTTGTCAGCGCCGGCTGAGTTTTGTAGGTCTTGCCGGCCACGCAGTATATATCCTGCTGGGGCTGAGCAAGCATCCCGATGATGCCCTTTGACCAGCAGAGATCCTTGCCCTTGTAAGTGAAGCAGCTGCACGGCGTGGCTTTAGCCCTAGCCTCGTCAAGGACTACTCCCGGGCTGGCCAACTCCTCGACTCCGAAGTGAAGCAGCAGCTCATGGTTCGAAGGCATTTGTGCTTGGATTATCCCTTTCATTCCCGGAGTCATTATGGAAGCATAAGCCTCAGGATGATACCTTTCCAGGTGCACGTTTAAGTCCTTCATTGAATGAAATCTTGCCCCACACTGCCCACAAATAAATGCTCCAATATCGGACATCTTACTCAACTCCTACCCCCTTCCTTTTCCTCGTTTTGCTCCTTTAATACTCCTCTGGAAACAGGACTGTTGTTACCGACCTGTCAGCTTCGGTGATTATCCATATTTTCGCTAAGGGAGGCTTCCCGTAGGCTGAAAAGAGGCGGAGATACTTACCCAGAGCGTATTCGTTTTCCCTCTTGTCTTCTTCAGGCATATCGCCCCAGTCTCCTCTGGCATGGCGGCCTAAGCTTTCCGTAACAAGCTTGGCAAACTCGGTATCAGTAGCTACCAGGTCAGTGACCCCGCTGGTAAATACCAACTGCCCCATCTGGAATTTGCGCTCAGACATAGTTCATCTCCTTGTCTTTACTTTTCCAGAATACCTATATCTTCTGCGTACTCGAGCACACTTTCTTCCAGTCCGGGTCCTCTCTTGAAAAAGCCCTGCTCAAACATCTCACGGGCATCATCGTCCCACCAGCTTGCGAGATAATCACCGGTCTCCTTATTTTGTATTCCGATGTGAAGGCGGTCCCGCTCTTCCCAAACTTCAACTCTGACGTCGTCACGCGTTATCATCTGAGTTCCATTTTACAGCCACACTTTTGATAAAGAGCATCCTTAATCATTGCGGGTACAGTACCCCACTGAAATGACTCGATTCTCAAAATATAGGCATCATAATCCGATGACTCTATCCTGCCTTTTTGGAAGGCATAAGCCATCTCATCGATTACATCATCAATTCCCTGTCCGATGAAGAGCAGATTGTCAGCCATTTTGCCGAGCGAACAGCTCGCCGCTCGGTATTTTGCCAAGTTAAATACCTGTTTAAGGTTACCTAACGTGCTTTTGCTTATCACATCAGGAGCTTCCTCTATCACTTGTTCTACTGTTGGATAATCCATTTGAACCCCCTCAGGTTATCGCAGAGATAATTCTATCCAGCTTGTGGTCCCTGAGAACCATCAGGATATACTTATGCGGGCCTGTAGCCGACCCGTACCATTTACCATCCTCAAACTCCCAGAGAGTATACGTGCCATTGGCCGACAATGTGAGTTTGTATTCATTATCCTTATAAACCTCAAATTCTTTCACCACTCACCTCCTCTTAAGGCTTATAATACTCCGTGTAAAACTGGGGGTTGCTCAAGAGATTCAGCAGTCGTGCGCCGGCATCGCTGGTATAGAGGAAGTGGGTCTTCTCTGTCTGTTCCTTCAGGTAGGTGAGTTCCTTTTTTATCACTGACCTTTCGTCTTTTGAGAGGCAGGTCATCTTGTCCACGTCGCTCAAGGCGTTAGTTGCTTCCCTGCTCAGACGCTGGTAGTCTTCATAGCTAGCTTGAGCAACACTAGTTCCTCTCGTGCCGAGAACTAGAAGCCACCTGGCAAGCTTCATCCCCTCCTCAACGCCTGCTTCTTTCAACTTGTACCTCCTCTGGCACTCGCAGGCTAAAAAAAGAAAGGGCAAGCAACTTGCTCGCCCCGTTTTTATCTATTGTAAGTGGAAGCCCTTTCTTTATCTAGCTAGACATAGTTTGTCTCTTTCTCCTCTCGATGAATTCCCTGAGCCTTTCCCTAACCTCGCCGCAGGTTACACACTCCTCCGCGGGGACTGCCCACAGCCTGCTCATAAACTCCTCGGTTATCTCACTGGCCCTGGCTGCCGCCTGCTCCATGGTCTCGACATCCTTTATGGCGGTGATGGCGTGTCTCAGGTCCCTCGACTGCTTCAGCGTCCAATCTGCGAGATCCTTCTCCGCCCCCTTGAGTTTGGCGATCTCCTCCGGGGCAAGATCGATGCGCTCCATGATATTGAGTTCATCCAAGGCGATACGGACTCGCCTCATCACTTCGTGGTCTTTCACGCCCTTATCCCGGGCAAACCTTATTCCCTCGGAAAGGGCTGAGGAGGTGACAGACAGATGATCGCGGGAACAGGGGAGACACGCCGTGCCTTTAGATATCGAACCCGGTGAAGTGGATATCTCATTCTGTTCCGGAGGGGCTTCCTTTTCAACTACAGGGGCTGTCAGGCCAGCCAGGAGTCTTGCCCCGCCAAGGCTTTGCAGTTCTTCAGCGACGGAGCGGATATCGCCTTCCGCTTTCGAGAGTTGTTCCCTCCCTTCCCGTAGGATTTTTCTCAGCGGCCCTACGGGGTTGGGAAAAAGCTTCGACAAAGACGGCTTGGGTGGCATTTTCTGCACCTCTGCTTGATTTTACCCCCGCCCTTGGCTGGTGTCAACTGCTCATGAAGAGCCGGCGCCCGAGTTCCTCGATTTCCTGGTCGTCCTGGAGTGCCTTGCGGTATTTGCCCTTTCGCGTTTCCCTCTGCTCCGTGGTCTTTGCCGGGGGCAAACCTTTGTCCCGTAGTACGTCCTTCAGGTCGCCTCTAAGCCCTTTGGCTTCGCCTAGTGCGCCGGTGACAAGGTCAGAGATAATGTCCATTTCTGATTTACCGGTTGGGGGCTTTTTAAGGTCTTCCATCTTCTCCAGGATCTCTTTCATTTGCCCCTCGTGGTTTCTCTGGATTTGCACTATTTGCCCCTGCAGACTGGCCATTTCCTGCTTGTGCCGCTCGTCTTTCATATCCTCCAAGGATTTTCTCAGCGCGGTAAGCTCCGATTTGACCGCATCGTCACCCTTCCCTTCGCCAATCTCGCGGACCATCTTGATGAACTCGGCGGGGTTCGACATCCAGCCTGGCTTGCCGCCTTCTCCCTCCACCCCGGTGATGTCTTTTATCATCTTGATGAACTCGGCGGGGTCCGTCATCCAGGTGGGCGTGGCGCCAGCTCCGACACCAAGACTCTCTCGCAGGGCTTTCAATTTCTCAGCGGCTTGGGCCATGGCTATGATAGGATCGGTCGGTTCTCCTTTCTCCTGGGCTTGCTGCATGAATTGGACAGCCATAAGCTCGATCCCGGTGACCTTGGCCTTGGGGTTGAGCACCCAGCGGCCCTCTCCGTCCTGCATGAACGGCGATTCCGCGCCCGCCTTTTCGTCTTCTTCTGCCATTTTCTTCAGCTCCTTTGCCTGTGTTAGCGTTCCTCCCCTCTCGCCCTCCTTTGCCATCCGGATCTGCGAAGTGTCAGTATCCCAAACGTAACGAATTTCCCCCCCTGCTTTTGTCTCTGCCTCGGTTTTTTCCATCTGTTCGGTTGTCATCCCCACCTTCTCTTTTACCTCAACGGGAATGTCGATGCCCTTTTCGGCAAACCACTGCTCGATTATCAATGTTCGCTTGCCGGGGGCGATATCGGTGCTCCAGCGAGCCAAGCGCTTGAGAAGCAGTTCAGGGTCTTCAAACACCCGGGGGCCGCCGGTGTGGGAGACATTCTCGGCGATGTTCGTGGCTAGATCAGCTTTTATCTTGAACTTCCGGAGCAATGTGGCAAAGTCGTCCTCAACGATGGGGACTTCCCTGGCCGAGGCTTTCTCCCCTATAAAATCGGGGTGCACATTTCGGATATGACTCGCCAGAGCTTGAGGCGTCTTGAACGGGACATGATCGCAGCCCTCAACCGTGCATAGATACGTTTCTCCCATTTCCCTTCTTCTCCTTTCTCTTCAGAGTCTCGCCAGCGTCTGGTGATTTTACGTTTGCCAGACTACCCGGAGAATGCTCTCAGGCTCGCCGGTAGACAGTCGCTCTATCAGGGCCTGGTTTCCACGCGATAAATCTCTAAAACAAAGGCTTGGCCCCGCTTACCTGTAGCCAACCCGGTCAAGCCATTTTTTCTTCTGGATAGTCAAGCCCCAGCCGATAAAGAGATTCATCAGGTCGACCAGTTCAGGCTTGGGGATATCACCCATCTTGAAGGCGAGCTGGGCTGAATTCTTTAGCACCGGCCGCATTTCAGCGGGCACTTTGATGTGGAGGTCATAGTCCGGCTTGGGCTCCGATGTGGCTTCTTCCGCAGCGGTCTCTTCTGCTTCTTGTTCCGTAGCCTCTGCCGCAGGGACTTCTTCTGCTTCTTGATTCACGGTTTTCTCCTTTTGGTGGCAACCTCCGCCAAAAAGAAGCGGGGCAAGCCCCTCTCGCCGAAGGTTGCTCGCCCCGTTTTTACCTTACCCTGAAACTTTAGCACCATTAACGACAAAGTGCAATAACTCTATCTTGGCAAAGCGACAAATCAGCTACTGAATATATTCAATGAAGGGCGACAATCGCCCGGCTGGTGCTCACGACCCCTTGACGCTTTCCGATTTCTGCCTTATAATGGCTTGAAAGATAACAAAAGAGAATCGAAAAACGGGGCGAGCATGGCCGTAAGGCTGCTCGCCCTTTTCTTTTTTGGTGAGAAGATGAAAAAGATAGCTATTGTCAGTTTGAAGGGAGGCGTGGGGAAGAGTTCAGTGGTTGCTGGGCTAGGGTCTGCCCTGGTTGGCAGGGGCTATAAAGTCGGCATCCTGGATATCGATGTGACCGGGAGCAACATCCACAGTGCCTTAGGACTTTCTGAACCACCTAAGTGGCAGCTGGATTCCATAAATGAAAAGGTGATCGTGCCTGAGGTAAACGGCTACTGGCTCCTCTCGATAGCCTCTTATACCGGGGAAGAATATGCTGTCCTATGGGAGGAATCACACAATGCCGAGCTCATCGATGCCAAAAACAAGATTAATAAGCTTCAAAACGAATTGAAAGAGAAATTAACGTGGAATTGGCAGAAGGCGGATAAGCTAAAGCTTCTTGATATGTTGGAAGAGATCCGGAGACAGATAGATAATGTCCTTGCCTCGAGCAAGTGGCGTTTCGTCAGGGAGTTGCTGTCAGATGAAATAGTAACCTGGCCTGAGCCACTTGATTTCATGATAGCTGACCTCCCGCCCTCAACATCAAGTGAAATGTTTTCCTTCTTCGATCAGGTTAAGGACCTATTCGGTGTCATTATCGTCTCCCAGCCAGCTAAGATTTCCACCACTGGTCTGATAAGGACCATAGACCTGCTGCGGGTGAGGCAGATACCGATTTTAGGCCTGGTGTCAAACCAGGACAACTTCCTCACCAGCCGCGGTGAACTTGAATATCAGTTTCTTTCCCCAAGGGTTGACCTCAGGGAGATTGCCCAAAAAGCCCGCATACCCTTCCTGGTATCAATTCCCCAGACTGGCAGCGAGGAGAAGGTAAAGCCCTACTTCGCGGAGCTGGCAGAAAAGGTCATCACTTCAAAGCCGGTGGTGCTCAAGGAGGTTACCCTGGGCCGAAGACTTAAGAGGAAGGTAGTTAAACAGATAATCAGGAGGAGGTTCTAAGATGGCTGGGTTGATTGAACAAATGTTCCGGCGATTCACGGCACGGCAGCCGCATTTTTTCGACGGCCTATCTAAGGCTGCCAAGCAGAAGCTAGCCGAAGTTGAAAACAAGTACGCCCAGCTCACGGTGACTGGTCCCGAGGGGGGCGTTCTGTATTTTCAATACAAGGGGCAGCGACTCCAGATGCTCGACCAGGCTCCGCCAATTCCCTATGAAAAACTGGATAAGTTCCTGGTTGACGGCGATTTACTCAACTATCCCAGCGGCGATGAGGTGCTGCTGGATGTCATCGATGGCAGCCTCTCACCCCGGGCGGCGCTCAGCCACAAGTATTTCAGAGCCAACACCGACAAGATAATCTACGATAGCGAGGAGTTTTCCCAAATTTTCGAGAGGTTCCTTTCTGAGATGAAATTGGTGCTGGGAGAGAAACGTGCTGGCTGAAATTCCGTTTGTTTTCTTAATCGCCGGGGCGGCGCTGGGCGGGCTGTGGATCAGCAATATCTTCTATGATTTCCAGCTTCCCCAGTACCTGTCCCGGAAGATGGGGCACCTTGGCGGGGGCACTGCCCTGCTGCTCAGCGCCCTGCTGTTTGAATCGTGGGCGTGGCCACTCATTCTGGCAGGGGCATTTGCAGCACTGCTTTTCGGTGCCAGGTTCATCAAGGGTGACCTCTTCCGGGGAGTCGGTGGCACCGGCAGACCCATAGCCTTTGCCGAGGTCTGGTTCCCCGCGGCATCCGTGGTTAGTATAGCGGTAGGGTGGGCATGGTTAGGGAATAGGTGGATAGGAATCCTGCCGGCTCTTTTCATGGCCTACGGGGATGCCTTCACCGGCCTGACCAGGAGTGTTGTCTATCACCGGGAGTTCAAGGGCAATATGGGCAGCGTGGTGATGGTTATTGTCTGCCTGCTGCTGGCCTGGGTTTTCTACCAGCCATTCTGGATTGGAGCGGTAGGCGCCATAGTAGCTACCCTGGTGGAGAGATTCACCCCGATGAGTCATGGCTGGCTCGACGATAACTGGACGATAGTTCTGAGCTCACTGCTTGTTATGGGAGTTCTTCGATGACTGGAAGGGGAGTATCAGAGGCGCAGGTGTTTAAGGCCCATCTATGGACACTCCCCCGATGGTTTGCTACGCCATTTTTCGGCGGCGTCCTACTGCTGGGGGCGGTACTTGCCGGCGGCATAAACGCCAACGCATGGATAGGGCTAATTGCGGGGCTGCTGGTGATGGCGGGCGGCCACTCCTTTAACAGCTTTCTCGATTTTTCCTGGACTGGTTTGGACAAAGGGGAGATTGAAGATAGAAGCGCGGAGAAGGATTACTGTGGCGGGCAAAACATCATTGAGGCCGGGATTGTTACCCCCAGGGAGGTTGCCCTGAATGCGGTGGGATGGTATGTGCTCTCTGCCATACCAATTTACCACCTGGTCGTCAGGGTTGGCTGGCCTATCCTGCTGGTCTGGGTTCTCTCCATGCTGATAACCTTCTGGTATGCCAAGGCAAAGTTCAACTGGACTCATGAGCTTGCCCTGTTTGTAGGGGCTGGTCCCCTGGCAGCTCTCATTGGGATGTATTCCGTTACTCCAGATCCGAAGTGGTGGATAGGGATAGCAGCCAGCGCCCCGGCGGGAATTATACTGTCTTTCCTCGGCTTGGCGCTCGACGAGTATCCTGACGCGGAGGCAAACCTCAAAAAGGGTGTCAAAAGCATAGCCTACAAGGTCTGGGAGTCCGGCGTCGATTTGGGTTTCTATCTGATGACCTGGGTTGCCTTTGTTTACATCCTGCAACTGTTCCTGATAGTGGTTGGCATTCTGGAGCCTCTAACCTGGCTTACCTTTATCCTTGTGCCCTTATTCATTTCAGGGATGGTGTTTCTGAAGAAGGATTTCAGGAAGGCGGCCGGCAAAATGGTTCTAATCGGGGCCTTTTACCCCTTGCTTCTTTTACTTGGTCAGATAGTAGGAGATTGAATATGTCGGATAAGCCAAAGATAATATCCATGGGCTACGCTGTCCCCGAGCATAGCTACAGTCAGGAAGAGATATTCCGGGCCATCGGGTACCCGCAGCGCTTCTGGAAGGTGTTCAAAAAGAGTGGAATTGAGAAGAGGCACCTCTGGGTACCGCTAGGCGAAGCTAAGAAACTTAGCTGGCAGGAGCAGCAGGAAGAATACATCAGGGGGGCGGTTGCCCTTTCCAAACAGGCGGTCCTCAGTTGCCTGGATGGCAGAAGCCCGGAGGATATTGCCTGCGTTGTCTTTTGCAGCTGCACCGGGTTTTGCCCAGGTCCCACCGTGGGCCATATCCTGAGCAAAGAACTCGGCTTTTCACCCAGGACTTACCACACCAACATCGGCAGCCAAGGATGCGAAGGGGGGTTCCCCGGACTTAAAAGAGCCTCTGACTTCACCACCGTCACCGGCAAACCGTCTCTGGTTATAGCCTGCGAATTGTGCTCTTGCACCTACTTCCCGGAGCCGGAAGGAAAACCCGACCCGTCGAATCACTTTGAGTTGGCCAGGAGCAACGCCGTTTTCGCCGACGCCGCCTCATGCGCCCTGGTTGGCTTTGATGATGACCCGCGACACCCCCTTATTATTGACACGGAGACTCACACCAATACCGATTACATCGATGACCTTGGTTTTGTCTGGCGGGAAGGAAGGCTGCGGGTTATGTTGTCGCGGCGGGTACCGAAGCTGGCGCCACTGGTGATCAAGCCGGCGGTTGATGCCGTGCTGCAGCGCCAGGGTCTAAGTGTTACGACATAAGATGGTGGGTAATACACACTGCCGGCAGCACTGTGCTGGATAACATAAGGGACGCACTTGGCATAGCCGAGGAGAAAGTAAGTCTCTCTAGGGAGACGCTGAGGCTATTCGGTAACACATCGAGCACGTCGGTTGGTATCACCGGGAAGAGGCTGATGGGGGGAGATATCCACCAGGGGGATTACGCGGCGGTTTTGAGTATCGGACCCGGCATGAGCGGCGGATGTTCCTTGCTAAAATTTCCTGAGTAACTACAATGCTGACAAATCAACAAAAAGAGAACTTGGCTAAAGGAAATACTCCTGAAGCCAGGGCTAAAGCTAGAAT
>LAZR01002429.1_pt1 | contig 10829 bp, 18 predicted proteins | sample 329461 | NCBI WGS metagenome assembly LAZR01 (sample SAMN03002196, study PRJNA259156) | marine sediment metagenome | biome: sea floor; feature: Hydrothermal impacted sediments; material: marine sediment; isolation source: Loki non-amplified sample from Loki's castle hydrothermal vent sediment ...
GTAATACAGATTTTCATAATTAAAGACGAGGTAATCTAATGGGACTATTTTCAAGTTTATTCGGCAGCTCCGGTAGTGACAAAGCGGACAAAATGCGACAAGCGGCAATCGACGCATTTAATTCCATCCAAACGCCAGAACTAAAAGATTTACAGATTCAACTCGACAAGTACGTTGCGGCTGGTCGTCTAACTCCGGCACAAGCCGAAGCCGAACTTCTTAAATCAAATGCTTTTAATGATATCGTCACAGATCCCGCTCTAGAGGGCGCTCAAAAACAAGCTTTGGTAGCCCTTCAAGAAATCGGTACTCAAGGCGGGCTAACCGCTATCGATAAGGCTCGTATGGCCGATATAACGAGCGAACAAAGTCAAGTTGCTCGGGGTCGCAATGAATCGATTATGAGTCAAGCTCGGGAACGCGGTATGGGTGGTTCCGATATCTCGACCATCAACCAACTCATGAGCGAGCAATCTGCGGCTGATAGAGCTTCTAGACGCGGAACAGATGTCGCTGCAAATGCTGAAGCACGAGCCCTACAAGCTTTGATCCAAGGTGGCCAAATGGCTACTGGTATGCGTACACAAGACTACGGCGAGCAAGCAACTAGAGCTGGTGCCGAAAACGCGCTTGATCTTTTCAACAAACAAACTTTAAATCAAACAAATCTTTATAACGTTGATGCGGCAAATAAAGCCCAGGCTGCAAATCTTGCAAATGAACAAGCCATAGCTAACGCAAACGTTGGCACGACCAATTATGAAAGACAGTACAATGCAGAACGAAATCAACAATTATTCGAAGATAAAATGGCGAAAGCTAGTGGTGTTGCAGGTGTTTATGGCCAATGGGCTGGTGATGCAACCGCCGCCAAACGATCCGAACAAGCGGCAGATGCCGCCCTATTAGGGGGTGCCCTTCAAGCGGTTCCTCCCGCTTTTAAGAACCCATTTTCTGGCCCGAGTAGTCCCACTAAAGGTGCACCATCTGCGGCCTCCGAAGCAACTACATCAGGGTTCCAAACAGCTTATGATAAGGATTTATACGGTACGCGATATGCACATGGCGGAGAAGTCCTACCAGAGAATGAACTTGAAAGGCATCGTCTAGAAATGGCGGGTTACAATCGACCACCCATGGTTCAAGATTTCAAAAACGGAGGCGTTGTACCCGGACAAGCTGTGGCTCCCGGTAATAATCCTGTAAACGATACCGTTACTGCGAACTTGTCTCCAGGTGAAGTGGTCGTACCAAAAACCGCTATGTCAGATGATCAAGAATTTGATATGTTTATGGAAAAATTTAGACCGTCTAGTAGAATTGGGAGACGATAATATGGCATTCAGTAATCTAGAAGAGATGGTTAAAGCATTCCAAGCAGGCCAATTGCCTGAAGAGACAATGGAACAATTTAAACTACGTGGTGTTGAACCTAATGCTACCGTAACCGGTTCACAATCTGCTCCACAACCACCAGCTCCGTTACCCCAAACGCTCCCACCGGATATCGCTTCAGCGGATGTCCCGAAGTCCGTTATTCCGTCACCCCCCATACCTGAATCTTCATCTTATGATGTGGATGTTTCAACGACCACACCTCGTATGGAAGGTAGACCCGAATCATTACCATCCCTACAGGCTTTGCCCGAGCCAGCTGCATTGCCGGAACGAAAATGGGAACTAGAGGAGGACGAGACTACCGTTCTTCCCGAAGCTACGGCTACACCCGCAGCCACACCTCCGGCCACACCTACGGACGCTCCTGTAGCGCCTGATCGAGAAGCTGCCGATGCAGCGCTTTTATCGTCTGGTCAAGACGAAAAGGAACGTGCTAGAATGTTGGCCGAACTCGAAAAAAAGCGTAAACTTCAAGTAATTCCCCAAGTTGTTACCGGAATTGGCGACGCAATCAGCGCATCCGCTTCAGCTTTTGGTGGGAATGCTCCTGGTGGATCTATGCAGCGAATGATAGAACGGCACGATAAAAGTTTAGCGCAAGGTAAGAAGGATATCGAAACTAGTTTACGAAATGACCCTAATTCCGATATTTCTAAACAGTACCAGAATCTTTTAGGCGAGATGATGCAGAAAGATCCGTCTGACACCATGATTCTAGGTCTAACAGCGAATCAAATTTCTGAAAAGGTACCTATGATCGAGAAAATGATGCAAAGGCGATCTACCGAAGATTTAAAGAAACTGGCTCTAAAGGCCACCAAAGCCGGACCAATTGGCAAAGACTTTTCTCCCGCGCAGAAAAAATTCGATGAAGAAATGGCGAAATCAATAGTCGAGTTCAATAAAAGCGGAGGTATTAAGGTAGCAAAAGCCGCCGATAAGTCTTTACAGGGTACAATCAATCGATTCAAGAAATTAAAACCCGGATTAATGACTCGTATAGGTTCTATGGCACCAGACGCGGCGCGTGGTCTTATGCAAGGTGAGTATAAATCTATCGAACAAGAAGTTCGGCAGAATGTCACCGAACTCTTACGTTCAACACTCGGGGCGCAATTCACGGAACGGGAGGGTGAACGTATTTTCAGCCAAACTTTCGATCCGACCTTACATCCAGATGTCAACCTTCGACGTATGGAGATACTTCGAACAAAATTAAAGACAATCGCAGACGAACGTGCCCGAGCAATAGATTGGTTTAAGGCTCATAAAACCTTTGATGGGTATGATCTACAATCCGATGTAAATTGGATCGATGATGAGGATTACTATTCAACAAACGATTGGGATTATGACAAGCAATCTAATCGTAGAAAAACAAAATCGAATATAGACTATACTGTAGGAAGTTAATATGCCGAGATTAAAAATTAATGCCCCTGATGGGAAAGTCTTACGAGTAGAGCTTCCATCGGGTGCAACAGAAGATCAATATGATGCCATTGCCGATGATGTTCTTAAGGACTATGCGGCCAGCAAGGTAGAACAACCTGGTACTCTTAAATCAGGTGCTCTCGGCGTAATGTCAGGCATTCCAGGTGCGCAAACCCTTACATCCGCTATTGGGGCTATTGGTGATCCGACCTATGAAGAGTCTCATCGAAATCTAGAAATCTTAAAAAACAAAGCGTGGGAAGAACACCCAGTTGCTTATGGTGCTGGTAAAGGTGCCGGTTTCGTTGGAACAGCCCTCGCCACACCTGCCTCCATTCCTGGAGCGGTTGCAATCGGTGCCGGGGCTGGATTAGATGTGGCCTCCAAACCAGAAGAGTTTTTAGCAGCGGGTGCCAAAGGTGCTGCTATGGGCGGAACTTTTGGTGCTGCCGGTAAACATATTGTTGGGCCTGCTATTAGTAAAGTTGTGAACAAATTTGCTCCAGCTGTTGGTAAACGAGCGGTTGCTTCACTTGGTAAACCCACCTTAAAACACGTTGAGTCTTATTTAAAGGATCCTAAAGCTATCAGAGAGGGTCTAACAGATCCTCAAATGGCTGAAAAGCTAGCTAAAACGATTTCAGGAGTTGAGGCCGAAACAAAAACTTTAGGAACATCAGCCCGAAAACTGTTGGACCCGGAGGTAGCTCCATTAACAGCCCCTCTCCCTAAATTACCCGTGGAACCAACCGGACTCGTGAGCGCAAGCGGAAAAGAGATAATGAAGGACTTGACACGGGAGCAGACCTTTATACCGGATACTCTATCACCTATTTTTACTAGTTTAAAAAGTCGTTATCTACAAAACGGTGTACCGAAAAGCGCAGCGGCTAAATCCGCTATTAACGCTTTAGACGCACAGTTCATACGAATGCAGAAAATTGCTAGAGCGACTGGCGGTAAACTAGATGAGGTCGCTCTAAAGGAACAAATTGTCGAACTGCAACACATAGCAAAGAAGGCTTTTACTGACGATAACGTAGTGTCGACTTCTAAAGATGCCCTTAAAAATCTTAGTGGTGCACTAAACCAAGTTTTGAAAGACTCCAACAGTTCTTATGGTGCAGCAATGCAGCCTGTCGCAAAACGAACAGCCTTAATAAAGGATATAGCTAAAAAGTTTTCTCTAGACCCTACAGATGCGGGATACAGTCCCACAGAGGCAACCAATATCAAAATGGGTGGCATTCTAAAAGAATCTAAAACTGAATCTCAAGATATGCTTAAACGGTTGCAAGATTTAACTGGTGTAGATTTCTTGAAAGTTGCCGAAACTGCTCAGACTAAAAGTGCTTTTACAAAACCCGGATCAAGTCAAGGTATGAACGTCATTGCTCATACCGCAGGTTACGGTATCGGCGCATTGTCTGGTATTCCCGGTGGTCGTTTAATTGGTAGTTTATTGGGTGGCGTTGCTGGTCATAACATTGAGGGTGGACAAATGGCCAAAAGAATCCTGGACGCTTACTTGTCTAAATCGACACAATTCTCAAACTCAGCTATGGCTGCAGTTCTTGAAAAATATGGACCCATTCTTATGAATGCCGCCAAAGCTGGTGGTAATCAACTTGCTGCAACACATTTTGTTCTTGGTACAAGCGACCCGGAATATCAAGAACTAGAAAATCAAATGGCTGGACAATAAAATGCCCTTTAAATCGAAATCTCAAAGAAAATGGATGTACGCCAATAAACCAGAAATGGCTAGAAAGTGGGAGGCCGAAACATCTGATAAAAACCTCCCGGCACGAGTTTCCAAGAAGAAAAAATTGCAAGAATATTTAGCGAAACATCGGAGATAATTTACAGGTAAGCGGTTCTAACTATCGGGTCCAGCTTGATAGCTGGCTTACGCCCTAGAACGTAAGAAAATATCCGCATCCTCAAAAAACCTCCCGATGTCACTTTAAATTAAGGAGCCCGTCATGCCAGAACACGATTGGAATGCATACCGAGAATTATTCCTCCATGAAATGAAGGAAAACAGAAAGCAATTTAATCATATAGCCGATGCTTTAAAAGAACTCAGTAAAGAAATGGCTATAATTAAGATTGAAATTGGCCAACTTAAGGTAAAAGCAAGTTTAGTAGGAGGAATAGCAGGTCTAATAGGCGCGGGCCTTATGACCGCTGTAATTAAGCTATGGATGTAAATGGATATTCTCGTGAACAACCCAAAAGAGTATCGTTACAATCTAACCATAACAAAATGCCCGGTTTGCCCCGCTAGACTTGGTCAACGAGATCCTACTACGATTTTTTCAACGCATTGCGGGGAGTGCAAGGCAACTTTTACCTGGCACCCAGGAGAAGAAAAACCAACTGTCGTAATGGACAAACATAAACCACAACGATGTGGGTGCAGTGGGTGCGGTCGTTAAGAGGGAAATATGAAGATTTTCAAGAAGGAATTCAGTTGTGGATAATGTTTATGATTCCGTAAGCGTACCGTCTAGTGCACCAACTGTTGTTAATGGCGTCACTGTACCACAACGTGCTCCCTATAGCTTTAAAGGTCTAATCATATGGTCGACTGTCGATTGCGATATTGAAATAAGAAAAAATACCGATTTAATTGGTGGTGGTTGTCTTACGGGGGCCGTTCCTGTTCTGTTTCTAGATTATCATTCTTCCCCGTTCGGACTTGACCCAAGTGATGTCATATCAGTCACAGTAACACAAGTCAGCGGAGGAGCTGTTCTCGTTAAATCCACTCTACTCGTGGAGCAACTATAATGAGTTTCGGATTTAAGAGCCCAATTGTTGTTAGTAGCATTCTTCAAACTGTAGGTACATCAGTTGTTACGAGGGTTCCATCTTCAACATCCAACCAAACATTAATAGCATCTAATGGAGATCGAAGAGGCCTACTAATTTATAACGATAGTATCGCTGATCAATATATCAAACTTGGAACTGTCGCCACTACTATAGATTTCACAGTAAAATTGACCCGACGTATGTTCTATGAAGTTACCCCAGCCTATGTCGGTCAAATAGATGTAATAAGCTCCAGTACCAATGGTGCGATTCAGGTTACAGAACTAACATAAGGAGATAAGTATAATGCCATTATTTTCAAACGAACAAGAAATATTAAATCAACCGATTACAGTTGATGGAAGTGGAGTAACCCAACCGGTATCCGGAACCGTTACAGCTAATGCAGGTTCGGGTACTTTCACAGTAGATGGAAGCGGTGTTACACAGCCGATTTCAGCTGCTTCCTTACCCCTTCCGGCGGGTGCTGCGACAGAAACAACCCTCGCAGCCATTGACGCAGGAATTCCCGCTGGCCTTGGTCAAACCACAATGTCAGCCAGTATGCCGGTTGCTATTGCTTCCGATCAATCAGCAATTCCTGTTACCTTCACGCCCGCCGCATTAACTATCACCGCTACTGTCTCAACCGTAGCTGTGAGTACGACTGTTGCGACTCTCTCGCTGTCTAACACCTCTAAAACGGGTGTTGTGATCCATAACGAAGGTGGAACGTTATTCGTGAAATTCGGTTCCGTCGCTACTCCATCCGACTATACATACCGTTTAACCCAGAACACGGTTCTAGAAGTGACCAACTACGCTGGTTTAATTACCGGTATCAAATTGGCCGGGGGTACGGATGTGCAAGTTACAGAACTAGGAATCTAATTCTGTGGCCGTAACACCTGATAACGGCGACGTTAATACTAACGGCGATAAAGAAGTTATTCTCAAAACTCCAGCCGGAGCGGATCTGTTGGGAGCTGCACTCTCAGCAGCTTCGCTCCCGGTTGTTGTTGCGTCTGATCAAGCAGCTTTTCCTATTAATGTAGTCAATGGAGCCAATACTCTAGCTGTTAACGCGGATGGAAGTATAAAGACAGTTCCATTAGTAACTCCTCCTGCACCAAGTGGAGCTACTACCGTTATTCAAAATGATTTTAGTGATGTAGCAAGTACAACTGGAGTCGATATAAATTACGTCGTTACTAACTTAAAAACATTAACGATTCAAACTCTTGTGGCAGGAGCCGAAACAACAGTAGGTGGATCAATTGTTGAACTTTTCGAAGATCCAAGTGGTACTGGAACACCTTTAACCCGAATATCTTCACTATTTATTAGTGGACAAAGTGATAATGCTCCCGTAAACCAATCATTTGTAGGCGACGGTACTCGACGAATTATTTTAAGGCGTAGAGGATATTCGGGTAGTGCAAGAGAAATGTTCGCACAATGGATCGGTTTTGAGGAGACAACATAATGGATGATATTCTTTGGCCTTTTTTACGCGCTGGAAAATTATTTCATGTTAATGATACTCATGCTTTTAGTAGTACAGGTTTATTCAGTAAAATGCTTATTCGTAATCCTGTTGGTAGTCCGGTTAATTTACTAGTTTTTAAACTAGATGTTGGTCTTACTCCAGGTCAAACGACTAGTCAAATTAATAGTATTAAAGTTCGTATTCGTAGAAATCCTACATTTTCTTCAGATGGAACACCCTTAACAATAAATAATTTATTATTCCAGTCGGCTACTGCAGCGCACGCATTAGTTTTTGAAAATCCTACTACAATAAGTACAGGCACTACAGTTCAACGATTAATAGGTATTAATTCAGAACATGCTAAAGCAGTACCTTTTATTATAAAACCTGGAGAAGATGTTTTAGTTTCTGACCGAGTTAATGATACTGATAATGATGCTTATATTAATCTTACATTTGCAGAAGAAAATCTATAAAACAATTTTCACTCATCGGTGAAACACCCTATTAAAATGAAACCCCGACCCTCCAATGCCTAGGAGAGTCGGGGTTTTTGTTTTGTCGGGTGCGTGGGTTAGACTTTGAAGTCAAGTTCGGCACTTATTTCATTTTCTAAAACACGCTTTCGGGTAGCGTAATCCCAATTCCCGAACGAACCTGATACCTCTAGTCTGGTTTTAATATAGGCTTCCTTTATCTTTTTGTAACGAAATTCCCAATCTGTAGGAGCCCCTGGGACTATCCGATCCATTGGAACCTTTTGATTCAATTTTCCTAGATCGACATTAGCAGTTTTTGAAACGATAATACTTTGTTTTCCCATTATCTCTTTTGATTGAACTATTTGAGCTCTAAGTCCTTCAAGTTCCTTCCACGCCTCTAAAAGCTCAGCTGACTGAATATCCTCATTCCCACATGTCGGACATCCCTCTATAGACGGCGCATCCAAATCGGCATCCAGCTCCTCCGATGTGGGTCCTACTACCCGGTCTTGTTTGTCTCGGAGTTCTTTGTCATCCATTGCTCCAGCCTCCCTCGTAAATATCTGTCTTTAATATAAAAAATCTCTGGACAGAATATCTCCGGCATTAGAACGCCCACAATAAGCTGGCCAAATCGTAGATCAGGTGATTTGATCCACGCTTCTCGTACACGAGCTAACAAGTCATCTATATTATGAATGTCAGCGTTATGGCGTGTCATTTTTCCCTCCAAAAACGTAACCAATTTACAAAATCTTCCCACAATATCTCACGAATGGCCGATATCCACCCAATCGGGCAGCTCACCTCTTTTTCTTCCATTTGGCGAGAGCTTCCGATAATTCCTCTCTTACTGCTACGAGCGGTCCAATCTGAGAATCATTCATAACCTTCCTCATTAAGGGCCCCAATAAATTAATCGTATTTACTAGCGCTTCCATTGCGTCCTTAAGAACCTTCATTTTCTTAATGGCTTCAAGGTAGCCTTCAGCGTACCCACAATTTCTATCCATTGTCGCAGGGCCAGCGGATTCTTCATATTTTCGGATTATTTCTCTTGCCTCTTTCTCCTTCATTTTACCACCCACCGCCGATCCAATCACACTTTTTACGCTTGGCTTTTCCATCTTTATACCCCCAATCATAGAAATCTTGGCGTGTGGTCTTTAGCCGATCTTCTATATAACTTTCGATTGCATTCAACACAAGCTGTGCCTCCGATTCACTGCTCCCGTCGTAATTAAAACAAAAACGGGCGATTTCGAGCACGACTTGTGGCCCTTTTCGTGTGAATTTAAACATACTGCCCCCTTATAACGTGCATATTCCCTTCTGGACGTACTTGGCACCCTCTTCAGTGATAATATTGTCTTTTAGGGCCTTTTTCAGCAGTTTCCGGAGCTTCTGGACGTATGCCGCATGCCATTTAACGTAGCTACCCCGCATCCCGTTGCCCCACAATGACGTGGCCCATGTCCTCTCTTTATCGTCTTGAATCCACCCATAAACACGTTTGACTTCATTTTTAGCAGCGATTATCTCGTCCATGCGGGCTTTTGGACCCTTTCTTCGATTTTTCTTCTTTGTCGGGCCACGCCGGAGGCCCTTCGGCTCACCCTCGCGCTCGATCCTAATATGCTTCGGTGTTGTCCGATTGTCCTCGAAATCAGGATTCATACGAATATCCCTTTTAAAATTACCGAACCGATATAATATCCACCGTAAAACTGAAACATCAGGAGCAACAATACAGTGGATAAAGACAGGTCATACGGATTGTTCTTCATTACAGACCCCACGCATCTTTTTTCTCCGGCGTGTATATTCGTTTGAACCCATCCCACATCAAACCAGACATCCCGCCATGCATCTGCACAGAATCGTTTCGAGTTTCTGGCTCGATTTCGGTAAGAAGAACGGTCGGCTCTCCACAAATAGAAACGACTCGCCATAATTTACCCTGTGCATCCACGTACACATCCTCTGGTTGTGCTTTATGAATATCGTTCATAGGTCCCTCGCATCACGAAACCCTAGAAAGACCGGGAAACGCGGTTTATCCATCGTTCCGACTTCTTGGAACTTGTACTTAACGATTTTCCCCCGTACTGCACTCTTATCGTCCCAGATCTTTTTACGCAGCACGTCATCAAATCCAGTTCCGATTTCAAAAGGAACATTGGTCTTTATATCAATGACCTCCAAAGTTCCGAGTGTTGCTGTCGCGACAAGGCCAGCCTTTGCGCTGGATCGTTTTGCATGGCCCAACTCGTCTTTTTTAAGCACATTCGTATTGTGCATTCGCGCGGTAAATCCCACAATCGTCGCTTCTGAATCCTTGAAACGTTTAATTTTAAGCAAGAACCCCTCTCGAACAGTGGATCGACCGCATTTATATGGACCCTCAAACGAACGAATCATAACGCCTTCGTATCCGTGGCGCAGGCACTTCTCCTCGAATGTTTTTAAATTCGAACGGGTACTTATGACCGTGGGTAAAATCTTCTGGACAAACTCTGGCACGTCAAGTTTCTGTAGTTGAAACATCCTTCCTTTATAGGACATCGTTAATTTATCTATCACATAATCAAAAACATTGTATACAAAATCAGGCTCCCCATCCTCGCGCATAACAGCCGATGTGACGGCCTGAAAGGGTTTAGACTGATCCCGCAGCATTAACTCACCATCCAAACCTTCCGGTAGTTTACTGACGAGGGCTTGTATGTGGCGATTAGGTATTTCTTTAAACTTCCGTGAAAGCGCCCTCCCGCCAATCACGAGGCACCGTATTCCGTCTAATTTCGGAGTTCCGAGGACCGGAAAAACGAGTGTCGAAGAGTCTTTACATGTTTCTGCTAACATCGGTTTTTTAATTTCGCTCATGACTTCCCTCCTGTGAGCCAACGACGAGCCGTATGCCGACCGTCGTGTTTTTTCTTCCTCGGGGACACCGTAATAGGTCTACCGACATTTTCTCTGAGTTTCTGGACAGCCTGCGTCCAACTTTGCGCTACTAGAATGTCCTCATGATACATAACGATCCTATACTGTATTGCATAACACTTGTGCTTTTTTGTCATTTTTTCCAGCCCTTTTTTATATGGTACCGAGAGTTTTTTGTGTTAAAAATGGTCAACCTTTTTCCACGAATTACAGAAACGACTTCAGTGGTCGTCCACCCCCCATTGCCAGCGGAATAT
>LAZR01002430.1_pt1 | contig 10828 bp, 10 predicted proteins | sample 329461 | NCBI WGS metagenome assembly LAZR01 (sample SAMN03002196, study PRJNA259156) | marine sediment metagenome | biome: sea floor; feature: Hydrothermal impacted sediments; material: marine sediment; isolation source: Loki non-amplified sample from Loki's castle hydrothermal vent sediment ...
ACGCTTTTGTCAATCTTCTCGTGCGCCACTATGCCTTCCCCTTGAACCTCTCCAGTCGCTGCTCTAGCTCTACCCTGCGACGTTCGTCTTCGCGGGTGATGAAGTCGTGCAGTTCAGAGGCCATGTCTTGGGTGGCAGTCAAGGTCTGCTGTTGGATGGCTACCATTGGTTTGATGGCATCTGAGAACGCCCCCTTGAGGTCTTCCTTGGTGAAGATTCCATTGCTATGCCCCTTGCCATTCAGCCATCCTCGGGCGCGGACAAAGATTGCCTTGCCGCCCCAAGAGCTGATGATGGCAGCTAGGGAGAGTTCGAGGACTTCGTGTGGGTGCATGGTTACTCCTGTGGGGGTGGCCGTAGCAACTTGATGGCCCTCTGTCGTCGGGGGATTTGTCGATTCGCTTCAGCGGGGGTTATCTCGCCTTCCTTGGCCCGCAGCATAATCTCTGTGTTCTGGCGCAGGTCAGCGGGGCCGACCTCGATTGCTTGGGGCAGAGGTGGAGCGGGTAGTCCGCCTTCCATGTTGCGCTCAGTGTTTTGGTTGGCGAGAGAGACGACCTTGATGGCTGCGAGGGAGGCAGCGGCTGAGCCTGCCTTGGTACGGAGCATGGTGAGAACCGCCGCTCGGCCATTCTTACTAGCAATAGCAGCAGCCAACACCCGACCGATTACCAACTCACTTGCAAGGGCTGCGCCAGTCATTGTCACAGCCCCATATGCTCCCGCTATAGCAGCACCACCAAAGGTTGCAGGGAGTGTGAGTCCAATGATCACGACAGAAAGGGTCATAAAGTGCCCCGCCATGTTTGCGGGGGATGCTCGCTGGCCGGTCGCCAGTACCTCACCAATCTTCTCTATGTTCTTGTAAGCTTGGACTCCATAGACCTTCTCGATGTCCTTTTGCAGCAACTCGATCTCTTCAATCAGGGCCTTTCCACGTACAGTGGGGGTGAGGGGCTTCATGCCCATTTCCCTCTGTATGGATGGCCGCGAACCCTCGGTTAGTTTTCTAAAAAGTTCACTAAGGTCATCACCCAAGGCGGCGCGTTTCCACATATCATTGGCCTTCAACCAATCCTTCGCTAGGGTGGTTCCTCGTTGGGCATCGATGGCCTTCAACATATCCCCTGCTGAGTCATTCACTGCATCAATAGCTTCTGAGAGTAAGCGAGCAGCATTGTGCTTACCTGCATCAGAGGCTTTCCTACGTAGGGACATCAGTGCTGAACGGGTACTCTTAAAGGTCTCAAAGGGTACAGTTAGGCGCTCAGCAGTTTGGAGACTTGCTAAGCGAGTTCGTAGTGTACTTGCTATGTTGGGGTCTAGTGTGAGCATCTCACTGATGTCGAGGTCGCTGAGAAGTTCAGTCATCCGTTGAGCTACAGCCTTTACCTTCCCTTGATAGCGCATGAAGCGAACGCGGGCTTGGCCAGTCAGAACCTTAATACGCTCGGGAGCACCAGGAAGTAATTCACTGGTAATATCGTCGATGTTTTTGTAGATGGGTCGAGCCTTATCTCGAAGCGCTTCAGCTCCACCATGAAACGCCCCCGCAGGCTTCTCATGCTTCCACCACCCACGCTCGGCACCGAGGGTGATTCGATTGGCTATACGCTTGAGGGTGAAGTTAGCAAGCCGCTGTTGGGCTTGGGAGAGGGCTTGGAGGGGCTTGCCAACAAGGCTGCCTTGGAGAAGACCGCGAATCTTGTTCCAGAAAACCGAGCGTGATGCTTCTCCTAGTGCCTGGGGGATGCGGACACCCTCTATGGTGACAGCGGTGCGCCCGAGTTTGGCCCTACGTGGAATGGGAAGTTTCTTTGCAAGCCCCGGTAGAGCCATCGTACCGAGCCCAAGGGCACCACCAACCGCTGCACCGTAGCGTTCTGCGGTGATGTCTCTGCCGACCTCTTCAAAGCCCATTGGTAGAGGGAGACCGACATCGAGTGCCTGACCAACTTGCTGAGCTGTCGGCAGCCGCTCTCCTGGGGGAGGTGGCAACTCACGAGTGAGCCTGCGTGCAGCGCCCATTCCAGGGCCAAGGGGGTGGCCTGAGATGTCCTTTACATATTCAGCAAGGTGCTCAGTGAGGGCGGGGGGAATCTGTGCGAGTTGCTTAACAGCCTCGGCTGGATTCTTGCGTGCCAGTTTGAGGCCCTGCACTATTTGTTCGATACCAGAGAGTTTCCAAAATTGGCCTCCGAGGGTGCGTTCCTCCCCGGGAACCTTCGATGGGGCAACAGCTTCAAGCTCAGACAGCGAGACGCTGATGGTCTGCTTCTTGAGGTCTGCTAGGCCGACTGTGATAGTCCGCTTTTTCTTGTGCTGGTCTGGCATCAGTCAAGGGGTTCGAGTTCAGCTTTTCCATTCGTGATGGCTATTACACGATGAGGCTTGCCCTGATACATAACGATGTCATCCACCTCAATGGGGCCTGCGGCGGTTGCGCTAGGAGGCAGTAACCCTTGCTTGCGCCGCATCTTCTCCATTTGTCGCTCGGGAATCTGCTCATAGGTACGCAGCCAGCCCTCGACGGCTTTCAAGGTTCCTCGGAGGGTAGCGGCATCCATCTTCTGCGCGTTCACAAGGTCGGTGAACTTCTCCAACAACTTGACGCCGCCCCGTGCGCCGACGTGGGCCATCATCAATCCGGTCTGGAGCAGGCCGATGTTGGTACGCAACTCAGTGTATTCTGGGTCGCCAGCACCGATAGTGCCCACCATGAAGTCGTTCCACCGGCCCATAATGGGGCCGAGGCGTCCGGCAGCCTCAAGGCTGTCAACTTGCTTTAGGATGGGGTCGAGATGGGTCAACAGAGAACCGGCAATCTCAGACCGCGTGCGGGCTGCGCTGGTTGTCTTGCCTCCAACGATTCGTGGGGCAGTTGGCTCCCCTGGAGGGCTTGGTATCCTTGGCTTGCCACGCCCAGTGATTCGTTGGGTGGTGATAGGTACGAGGGCCAAGGTGCCATCAGGTTGTTCCACCAAGCGGAACCCTGTAGAGGTGCTGAATCGGGTGTTGTACTTGTCAACGGCTTCAACTAGGGACATCCCTCCCTTCATCAATTCCGCAACGTATTGCTCACCGAGGGTCTCCTTTCTTGGTGCGACCCAGGGAGTCATAGGCCCTGTCCAGGGTTGCATAGTTTCTGCGTCGAATGCCTCCCCCGAGCGGGTGTTTATCAACACCAACTTTGGCTTGTCTGGGTTGTCTGGATCAACAACCTGTTGGCGGGCCAAGGTTCCTTGTGGGGGAGATGGAAACTCAGATTCCGCTAACAGTCCACCACGCCGCTTAGCAAAGGCTTCCATCTCGATTGCAGGGGCTTGGAGGCGTGCCTGCTCCTCTGGGCTCATCGGAGCGAGGTACTGCTCCCCAGTCGGTGGAGGAGGAGTGGGCATCTGCCGTTGCTGTGGCTGAGGCTGGCCTGCGGGGGCAGCCATCTGCCCGAGTTCAGGAGGTTGACCAGGGTCGGCTTCGCCAGTCGGTATCTGGCTGATGTCGACCTTTTTGAACTTCCCCCCAGCAATGTCGGTGAGTCCCTGGAGCGCCCACCTCTTAGTCTCAGGTCGAGTGGAGGGGTCGTCCATCAGTCTCATAAAGATTGAGGTAGCGACTTGACGCTGCTCCTTCTCTGCGGCGCTTTGCTTGTCGCGGTTGGCTTCGGCTGCCTTGAGGTAGCCTTCAGCGACTTTTCCGAACATGCCGAGGGTGCTCATTTGAGTCCACCTCCTCCGCCCCCACTACTGCCACCACTTTGACCGACCTTGTTGGCGATTCGATAGAGAAGCTCACCGATTCCTGTTGCCCCACTGAGTGCTTGCTGCTGCTGGCTGACACCGTAGTTCAACAGGTTCCCTGCCAGCCCGGTGGCTTGTGCCCCAGCGGCACTGCCGACTCCAAAGGGGATTCCAGAAAGCTGAGCAAGGCTCCCGGCTGCTTGGCGACGAGCAATGGTGGGCAGGTTCCCAAGCCGTCCACCTTTTTCAATTTCGAGTTGGGCCAAGCTCAGGTTGCGCTCGCCACCCCGAGGGAGGTTTTGCTCTATGTTCCGCTGGGCAACATCGAATCCCCCTCTAATGGCTTGTGACTCTGGGCCGAGGGCAAGGTTGGCTGCATGTCCGCCCTGCATGATGTCGCTCCAGTAGTCGAAGGCGGGTGTCCATGCTTGTCGTCCCATGCCAAGCATCTGTTGCTGGATGAGGTTTTGCTGCTCTTGTTGGCGTGTGGCGAGGTCACGTTGCGACCGGCCTGCCCGGCCACCAAGGAGTGAGGAACCAACAGCCCCGCCTGCTCCGATAAGGGCAGCAATAATAGGCCCTGATATAGGCATGGCTAGTTCACCTCCCCTGGGAAGTCAGCTTTGTAAGCTGCCCATACCACTGCATCACTCGGCATCCCCTTCCAATGTTGAAGGTGCGGTAGCTTCCCCTGGCGCTTACAGCCAGCCCGGCTGAGCATGATGTTGGCTGCCCGGTTGCCCTCAGCCACCCCACCAAAGACATGGTCTAGGTCGAATTGGTCAAACCAGTAGGCCAACAGGGCCTTCATGGTCGCAGTGGTGACCTTGGTGTCCCAGAACTCTCGGAAGAACGCAAAGCCAGCCGATGCGGCCTTGTCGCCGATGCCCGAGAGCGCCCCGAAGCCGACCATTTTGACCTGCTCTCCCTCGCCAGTCATCACCAGGGTCACGGTCGCCCCACCGCTGAATAGCTTCACCAGGGTGGGGAAGTTCACATCCGGGCGGTCGTGGAAGTAGATGCTGATGAGGTCGTCAGCCTTCAACTTCTCCCATAGCCACGGGAGGAAGTTGTGCGCCTCGGGGTCGAGGTCAGCGTTGTAGGGAATCAGTTTCAGGTCAGTCATTGTATAGCTCCTCGGTCATGGTACGGGACTCCTATCTCAAACTCAAGCACCCCTGGCCTCCCAGGAGCCGGTTGTTTCAACACTCCGTTGACATGGGAATACGAGTCTGCTAGACTGGTTTGGTGAACGCTGACGTAGACATTAAGGCCGTCATTAAGGCTTACAGGGCTGGTGATGGAACACGTGTGATTGCTGCCCGCTACGGCGTCACGCCCATTGCTGTAAATCGTATGTTGCGTCAAGCCAATGTCCACATTCGCTCTAGGGTTGAATGGGCTCCACTTCTCTCCAAGAGACATAAGGGTAGGAGATTCTCCCCACGAACAGAATTCAAGCCTGGTCAGTATTATGGGGGGAGAGGTAAACCTTGGACGCAGCAAGAGCGAGAGACCATGCTCAGGTACTATACCTTGGAAGGGTGGCAAACCATTCAACAGCGCCTTCTTAATCGGTCTATGCACTCGATTCTGGGGAAAGCCAAGAAGATGGGACTCACCAACCCCAACCTCCAAGCCAAATTGTTGCGTACTCCGGACGTTGTGGAACTGGCGCAGATAGCTGGCTATTTGGATGGTGAGGGGTCTGTTTGGTTGGGAAGGCGTGGGGGCCGCCGCGTCTCCATAAGCATAGCGAATACTTACCTGCCAATGCTTCAATGGGTACGTGAGAAGCTGGGATGCGGCACGATAACCAAACCAAGACGCCACAGTATGCGCCATAAACCCTGCCGCTCTTGGGTATGCACACGCTTTAGGGATTGCTATGCTTTGGCTAGATTGTTGCTTCCCTTCTGTATCATCAAAAAGGCTAAGCTCCGCAACCTGATTGACTTCTGCGAACGTGAGTTTCGGTTCAAGTAGTCTCATTGTCCTGCAACTATCCATGCAATCTCCCGACTGGAAGTCTCGGCAATCGGCGTCGTATCCCCCGCTGCTGTAGGTTGCCAAACGAAAATCGTAAGGGTTTCTCCAGACACAGTGTAGCTAAGGGCATTGTCACTGGCCGTGCTGCCCTGAATGGTCAGGGAAACTGATTCGATAGTAGTCAACCCGGTCGCCACGGTTCCGCTCCCTATGATGGCAGCAGTTCCCCAGTTGACTAGCTTACCTTCGACTGTCGGGGTCTTGCCGATGTAGTTGGACTCAATAGTCGAGGTGTTGTCGAATGCTATCTGAAGAGCACGGTCGAGTTGCTGGATGAAGCTCTTACGCTTGCGCTCGTCAGCCCAGTCAGGGAAGTCAGTGACAACCGGGGGCCTCCATCTGCGAATAGGTGTTGTGCCCATATGTTACACCGCTATTGTCCGGTCTAGTTGCTCGCCGCCGAAGGCAGGCAAAGTTTGATACCCCAAAGAAGTCAGCCACTGTTTAACGCGAATTTCTGATGACCCCTCGAACAGGTTGAACGCTGCCGAGCTATTGAACTCGAACTTGTATAGCTTCCCCTTGTTGGGAGCTAGTTGCACATACACCTTCTGACGGACTCCACCAGTCGATGCAATAGTGTAGGTCTGTGTCGTCCCGTCAAAGTTGAGCGTCAAGGTCACATCTGCTGTCGAGCGAATGGTGACATAGAGGTCTCTCAGGTGCAGCCATCCTTGCAGGCCAAAGGAGGTCTCATCGGAGGCCCAGTGCTCAGTCGCCACCGGCAGCATGAAGTAGAGAATCTCATATTGGAAGAGAATCGGTGTCTGTGCTGAGGTCTTCACCCAAGAGAAGTCGAAGCTGATGTTGCGAGCCTCGGTTTCCAACAGGTCGATGGTGAATATCTGCCGACCCAAGCCAGTCAGGTTGGTCGGGGCGAGGCTGCTGTCCTCTCCGTTGATGAATGGGGTGACGATGACGGTTGCGTCGCCAGGGTCGCAGTCCACCAACAGGACTCCGTACTGCTTGGTGTTGAGGGGCTGGCCTTGGTCGTGGGAGCCGGTTCGCAGGGAAGCAGTGATGGCTGTCCCCTGGTCATCGTTACCTTGGGCCTCGTAGTAGAGCCCAGTTGAACTGCCAACCAGCAAGGATGAGACCGTCGAGACCTCGGAGTAGACCGTCACGACCTCGGGAGTCCAGGTGGCTGCCCTCCACCGGCGGCGCACCAGGTCATAGATGAGGGTCTGCCGAGTCCCTGTGGTCACCCCTTTGTAGGTGAAGTAGAGTTCATCGTTGTGCCACTCCAGTTCGATGTCTTCCAACACGGTGAAGTCGATTGCTTCATAGCCACCCACATCCCTGCCGGGGCCGCTTTGGGTGGGGAAGAGAGGCTTGATGCTATCGTCCACCAGGCTTTGTTCCTCGCCGCCGGTGGTCAGGTAGACCCCATCCTTGGCAACGAAGTAGATGGCATCAGATACCACCAGGCCATTGGGTGCAATCAGCCCCCTGCCACAGGGAGTCGGGAAGGGCTTGAACGTCACCCCGCTGACGATGTTGGGCACCAGCTCGAACATCCGCTCTTTGCTGAACACAAAGGAGCGGGTGTTGTAGATGACTCCGTTGATGAGGGCCTCCCCAGGGTCGCCGGTTTCGATGTGGTTCTGCGGTGGCCACTGGTCAGCCTGGCCACGCTTGGAGAAGTAGACCGACTCGGGGCGGTCAGGGTCGCCGCAGCCAAGGACTCGTTCATCAAATGGCCCCCACACCCTTGGGAGGGAGCGTTCCAGCACCTCGACGCTGCTGACAGGGACATCGTTATCCAACTCCAGGGTCGAGCCGAGGTCAACATCGGCAACGTTGTCCTCTAGGCCATTGGCGTAGATGATGATGGTCACTGCATCAATTCTCAATTCGGCAGCAGTCGCGTCATTGTCGCTGATAAGCACCCCGAAGGTGGAGGCTTCGATTTCTGCTTCTGTCCAAGTTGTGCCCCAGAGGTCGCTTGCGCCACCTTCTATCTTGGTGGTGTTGGTTCCTACTGGCTGCACTTCAAAGGAGTCACCGATAACAAAGATGAGGTCGGGCTCGTCGGCGTTTATAGTCAATAAGGTCGCAGTGTTGGACGCAATAATACGCATCTCGCCAGAAAAAAAGCCACTGGTCAGCCTGACAAATTGCCCAGCGTGAGCGTTGACAACCATCGAGAGTCCACCGTTGCCTATGGTGCGGGTGGAGCCGAGAGTGGCAGTCGAGCTGACCAAGGGCGTCATGATGTCTTCATTCAACTCGACGGCGGTCTTGCGAGCCCCTGCTAGGGCTGTCCCATCCTTGGTCAAGCCCACGCGAATCTGTCGGTTGGCTGCCACTGCATCCGCAGCGTTGCCCTCAATTTGAACCTCGATGCCCCGGATGGTTGCTCCGTTGGGGATAGTCAGAGAGAAGTTAGTTAGTCGTAAGTCGTCCTGACCAGTGTTGTCATACAAAGCTCGTTTGTTATCTAACAGTTTGGCGAAGTTGGGAACACTCCAACCTATTCCTGCCGCTGTCCCAGGAATCCCGCTGATGATGCCGACGGGGTTCTCAGAGAGGGCAAAGTCCCCTACACGGTTCCAACTGCCCGGCAGCGTCCCCCCGCGACGATAGAGCCTGATGCTGGTCACCTGGGTGTCGGTCGGGGCCTCCACGAACACCAGGGCCTGCTTGTTGACGAGGGCTAGGGTGGAATCAGTCGCAGTCGCGAGGGTCGAATCGGTGCGGATGTCATAGACCCGCAACTCAAGAGTCTTGTTGCCACCGCCACCTGTCAAGATGCCCTCATTGGTCAGGTCGGTCGTACTGAAGTCTCCACCCACAATATCGAACACCAAGCGAGCAACAGTCGCTGCTCGAATATCGGTTGCCCCGCTCCCGAACACCACCGCCCGGACTTGGATGTCAACGAAGGCGGTTCCGATGGGGATAGGGGCGGAGTAGGTCTCCCTGGCTTTGGTGCCGTTGGTGGTCACCAGGGTCTTCCAAGTCGTCCCGCCATCGAGGGTGTAGTAGATGGTGCCCACAACAGTTGCACTCGTGCCGCCCCCGATGAACTCAGCGGCGACCTTCAAGAAGAGGGCGCTTTCGGTGCCGCCGCTGGCTTCCCATGTCAACCAGAGACAGGACAGTCGGGACTCAGATGAAGAGGCCGCAGTCCCTGTGGCAAAGGTCGCGGAGTCTCCGTCCCTAGCGTTGGCAGGGTTAGTGAAGGCCGTCCCCCCGAAACTGGAGTCGGGGTTGGTATTGGCAGTCGGGCGCTTGGCCTCCGAGCTGCCTGCTGTCAATGCCACATCAGAGGGATTCGACTCTGAGTTGGTCACCCCATTGACGTAGGTATAGCGCCAGTCGTACTCAGTTCCACCTGTGCTATTTAGATTCCCCGAACCCCCATCAACAGCGGTGGCAGCAGTGAGCGGCGGGGTGATGCCGAGTTTCTGATAGTACCCTGTCCCTACGCCGCCTCGATACTTCCGCATCCCCGCTCGGTTGGCAATGATGGCCCAGGAAGCCTCGTCGTTGGTGAAGCGGAAGTTGATGATGGATAGCTTCTCACCATCGAAGGTCTGGCCGGTGCGCTCGACAATGACTGTCCCCGCAGGGAGCACGGTTGTGAAGAATCTCTGGTCAGCCCCAAAGAGCCGCTCGTTGAGGACGCTTGGCACCCCTTGGTTGAGACGGAAGATGGTGTGTATCTCAGATGACGCCAGGACAGTGGCAATCGAGGTCAAGCCATCCCTGGTTCGCAACTCCCCCTCTATCTTCGGCAGCACATTGTTGAGGCGGGTGTACTGAGTCGCCGGGACAAGGTCAACAGGGGTGCGGAGTTGGATGCCTGTGTCAGCCAGCTTTCGAGGGTCTTTTATGTAGCGCGGCAAGTTAGTTGGCCCCCTCGACGCCACCTAACAATATCCGCGCCAATTCAACTCCTTCTTGATAGCGTTGGCGGCAATAGGATGCCCTCTGTGGGTCTGCACCCTCTCCCTCGCTCCCCAGCAACTCCCCAAGGGCTCCCCACAGGATATAGGACGCAAACTCCTCCGGCACCTCAAGTAGAGTCCCTGTCCCAACGAGAGTGGTGGGGCGGTTCACGGTCATCAACCCGAGTTGGCCGATGTCGTCTGGGCCGGGGATTATCTCGAATACCCTGGTGGGGTGGTGGGCGTCTGTCCAAGTCAGGGGGGTGTCGAAGTCGGTTGTCCAGTCAGGAAGAGCGGCGTCTGCTTCCCAGGCATCTGTCCGGGTCAGGGCAACAATGTCCCCAGCGAAGTCCTTCCAGGTAACTCGGCGGATGGTGATGACCTCATCAGAAGCGGTATAGCGCCCCTGCATAGGTGTGGCGTTGACGGTTGAGATGGTCAGGACGATACCTGTATCCTTCATAAACCTTCGTTGGGTGTTGTTGAGGGCATCTGTCAACTCGGAGATTGACCAGAGGGTGGTGAGCAACCCTGTACCATCAGCATCGGCGTCGCCATTTTCTAAGAGCCGATATTCCATTTCCTTCAGCAAGTCGAGGTCTTGAATGGTGTAGGCCATTGTTGCTACTCTCGACTCTGGTCAGGATGTGGACAGTGAAGAACGATGGTCGGACTGTCGAAGTCGTCAAACAGACAATCAATGCCATGCTCCTGCACCATTCGCTCCTTCCACGGCTTGCAGGGCTCAGCGGGCTCTTGCTTGTTGATGAAGAAATCGGGGACTGGGAACCCACGAGCCAACAGAAGTCTCCTATCCTCTCGCTCAAGCGCTGGGCCATGTGCTGTTAAAATGCCGACTTGATGCCTCCCCGCTTGAAGCGCCCACATGAGCTCAACAAACAATCGTCGGTACTTCCAAGCTGTGCCGTCGAGGTCTATGGCGAATTTCATCTCGCTCCCACCCCTTCTCTGCGACGAATGGGAACCTGTTGCTCTCGCTTGTCGAGGCCCATCCACTCCCTGAAGCGACTATGAGCGAGCATCCCATTCCTATCTGCCGCTGCGCGGAGGAAGTTCTTGAACAGCAGCCCAGTGTTCTCGTGTTCCTGTCCCCCCTCCTTGAAGGCAGCGAGGTGCTGGACATAGTCA
>LAZR01002431.1_pt1 | contig 10827 bp, 9 predicted proteins | sample 329461 | NCBI WGS metagenome assembly LAZR01 (sample SAMN03002196, study PRJNA259156) | marine sediment metagenome | biome: sea floor; feature: Hydrothermal impacted sediments; material: marine sediment; isolation source: Loki non-amplified sample from Loki's castle hydrothermal vent sediment ...
AACAGTAATATTTCATATCTTTATATCCAATTAGAAATTTCTATTTTTAATTACAACGCTAAATAACTGAATGAAATTCTTTTTACATGATTGAATTTAAAAATAAGGATGAAAGGTTTCCTTAAAAGTATTTGCTACAACAACGCGATGATGAGCATTTACCATCAAAAAAAGTTAAGATATTTTATGGAGGTTATTTCTTATTGGATTTAACTTTCCCTCCCTTAGGGATTTATGAAAAAATTGAATTAAAATTAGTAGATCATATCTATTATGTTAAAGTTTTAAATTTTTGGAGTTTTTTCAGCTCAAATTAAAAAGAGGATTTTTAATTTAAATTTTATTAGAAAGTTATGTAGTTTAGTTTAGATATGTTTAAAAATATGAATATTCATCAATATAATAGAACGAGAGGATTTTTCACATAAATGGAAAAAGAAGAATTTTTGAAACTTTTGCCGAAATTAATACGGGAAGACGATGAGGTCAAAGGTGCTATTATTACTGCACTTTCTGGAGTAGTTGCAACAAAAGACGATATAGCTAAATTGATAGAGCATTCTGATAAGCGGTTCAAAGAGAGGAATAAGAGTTTTGAAACTATAGATAGACGTTTTGAGGAAGCAACAAATGAGAGGAAAGATTTGAGATTAAAAATAAGTGAAGTAAGTGTAGCTATCGGTTCTTTAGGTGATAGAAGCGGGAAATTATTGGAAAACACTATTATTGAGATTTTAAACGATGAGTTGATAAGAGAGAATATCCCAGCAAGTAGAATTCATAAAGAATTAATGGTCGATGCGGAAGGAATTGTTTTCACCAAAGATTTTTCAACTGATATCGATGTTTTAATTGAAGATGGAAAAACTATTTTAATTGAAGTAAAATATCGCATTGATAATTATGACATATTTACCTTTCTAAAACTTGCAGAATTGTACGAGCGCACGAGGAAAGCTTTCGATCAATTGTTGATTCTAACATTAGAGATTAAAAGACTACATTTAAATTATGCTAACAAACAGGGAATAAAAGTTATTGCTGGAAAGGTGATTGAATAAGTTCAAGAAAAAGTTATCGTCATCCCTTCAAGGATCTCCCCGGAATTTATAATAGTAGCTTCTTTATGCTGACGGCCACAACGTAAGCACGTCAAAGTCAAACCTTTTATTATAGGCTGTAGCAAGATACAAATCGAATATTCTCTGGAGTTCCCTTTTATTTGCACTAATAGGTTCTGCCTTTAAAACATCTTCACATCTCAAATCAGAATTTTTAAAAATCCAGGCATTTTGATGATATGGGGGATAAATGACTTTCCTGTATCACTTTATTGAATAATTCACGACACTCTCCAGAATCTAAGTCTAATTCACAAATGCCGATTTCAACGATACAGTCTTCTTGATGGGAAAATCCTGTAGTTTCAATATCAACAGCCGCAATAATCTCTCTTTTCAGGAAATCGTCTAACGTTACAGGCACTTTTTTAACCACCAGGTTTATGGTGTCCTATTTTGTATTATTTATTTATTCAATTGTTAAAGACTCAACTTTTTTTCTTTTTTAAATAGAAGAAAATTCCCGCAAGTATGCCCACTGTAACAGCACTTACGACGCCAATTATAGTGGTTATGGATAACTTGGGTATTATATTTTAATTGTTAAAGTATCAGGAACCAGCTCTTCTTGTGATGCGGCTCTAATTTCGGGACCTCCTCCCCTATTAAGCCAGATACAAAGTCTTTTGATATATTCTTATTTTTACTTGATTGAAATATATTTTACCAATTTTTTTGTGCTTTTTAAATATAATTGTTCTTTTTCAACCGAAGGTCAAAAAGTAAAATGAGGCCGCCCTACTCCCCAAATGACAAAGTACTCTTTTACAAATTTGACAACGAATTTGTTGGTTTTTCGATTTTTGTTGTCAGTCACAAAATTCTACCCATCGTTTCTAAGTAGCTACAATTCTATCCATGAAGATTTATAGCCATTTGAAAGATAAATTTTTATAGAACTATGATTTTATGTTAAATCGTTTCTTAACTCGAACTTAGAAGATGTACGTTTCTGTCATAATTTATTGAAATCGATTTTTTCTGAGAAAAAAAAATTTTTCTTTAAATTTAAATCATATAAAATACAGTATGTTCGAAGAAATAATGCGAGTAACTTTTTTGATCTTTCCGTTAATGTGGGTAATTGGATATTTTGTTCACATTTTTATATCCAAGAAAGCATTTAACAAAAAATTTGGCTACTTTGGTCCAATTATTAACGTACTAGCCTTTATTGGAGTAGCTGTTCATGAATTTTCTCACCAGATAACATGTATCATTGTTGGGATGCCTACAAAGGGGTTTTCAGTGTCATTTCGGGACAGATTTGGAAGGGTGAACCCACACGGAAACGTGATCCCTGACCAACCATATCAATCCACTCTAATACAAGTTCTCTTAGTTTCACTTGCTCCCTTACTGATAGGTACCTGGTTAGTATATTTCTCATTAATAGTTGCGTTTAATCCTTTATTCGAACCCATATACCGAATTATCGCAGTGGTATTTTGCATTTCAATCATCCTAGCCATAACACCCTCAACACCAGATATTCGGCTTATAGGATCTGCTTATAAAAACGATCCCGAATACTCACTATATCAAATATTTTTAATTGCATTGTCTTTTCTTGCTTTGTGGGCTTCGGTAGATATCCTTCATTGGTATTTTCCTTTAGAATATCTATACTACTTTTTTCTCATCCTATGTTATTATGGGTTTAAATACGTATTTAAGGGGATCAGGCTAGTTAGTGTATAGCAAAATTACTATAAAAAAAGAAAAATACAAACCTAAACGATTCAAACGTTTTGCTCGTAGGCGTTTCAGGCCAAGAGGAATAAGGTATGAAGAGGTGCGCAGATGAAATGAAAGGTCTATTCTTTATCATACTTATCATTGGCTTTTTTATGTTTTATCAGCAGAGTCCTACCTATGCGATAATTATAATAATAGTATTTATTGTTGGTTACTTATTCATAAAGTCAAGACGTTCCGGTTCGAATGGTTTGCTCGGGTTTATGAAGGGAAATGCTCAGCAACAAAATAGCAATATGGATGATGTCATTACCATGATGATGCTCCAGTAGCTCTTTAATAATTCTAATTCTTACCAAAGGAATGATGAAAATATTAAAGAAAAAAAGGATTTGGAGCTCGAAGAAACTACGCAAGAGATTCTTAAACTCCTGGATGACTAAATAATGCTATCCCAAAATAAGATACTAGAAGAATTGCAGAAAATTCTTGATAAAATAACAGTTGTAAATTTATCAGGAGAGTCTGGAGCAGGGAAAACTTCATTTGCTTTATACCTGATAGGTCACCTTTTAAGAGATGATCACTTTTGTATCTGGGTTCAGGCTAGTGAGCCATTCCCGAAAAAACGGTTAGAAACAATGTATGGAAATAATCAGGAGCGACTTCGTATTTTGAAAAACCAGATTTTAGTCGCACCTGATAAATGTTTTGCTACATTCGATGCCCAATCAGAATTTATGATAAAAATTACTCATGAAAATTATTTATTTCCCCCTGATCTACAATTTTTTGTAATAGACAATATTTCGCACCATTTACGGTTTAATTTTTCTAAAGTGAGGGAAATAAGCGAAAAAATCTTGCTATTGGATAGGTTTTACACCTCAGAATTACTCCCCTTGATTTTACGCTGCTCCCGAGAAAAAATAATATTAATTCTTATCCATGAAGTTTCTTTTAATATTAACCTACAAAGAAATCAACCTTTTTTCAATAGACTTTATGAAAGAATTAAGGGTTTAAGCATCGTTCTCAAACAATCTTCACATTCTAAAAAACAGGTAATGGATATTTCTGCGGAAAATAAAAAATTTTCACTTGGATTTAAGATAGAAGATAATGGGTTCAATTTTTCGCAACTTTTTCTTTAAATGTTTGTATTTTAGTTCTTTGACATGGTAAGTTCTAATAATAAAAATAAAAGTGCGGTAAGATGTGGAATTTGTCGAGTCGAGATTAGAGACAGAGCACAAATATACCAAGCAGGAGTTAACTTTGGCATAGTATGTATTAGATGTTATAAGCAATTTTCCAGTGAGGATATTGAACTAATGGCAAATATGTTTATCGCATATGGGGGATATTTTGCAAAGCTAAAAGACTCTAAGATTTCTACACGCAATATTTTAGAAAAATTAACAAAAGAATTAGGGAAACAGGGAGACAATTTTAACTATGAACAAGTAAATATCCAAGTTTTCCATAAAGCTTTATTACATGGAATTGCCCCTAAGCATTATACTCATGAATTAGAACTATTTTTATCTCATCCTATCTAAGCACGTTTCTAAAATCAATTTTGTCCGAAGAATTCTTTTCAATTGAGATCAAAGAGAACAGAATTGTTTTTTTATAAATTTTCCTTTAAAAGCCTTTGTCATATAGATATCATATGATGGTACATAACGATAGCAAAATAAACAGCACGATACGGTGTAGTATTTGTCGCGCTGAAATAGTAGACAGATCACATATATATCAAGAAAAGCAAAATTTTGGGGTTATATGTGGTGATTGTATAGAGAAATTTACAGAAGAGGATCTCAAAATCATACCGAGTTTATTCATCGCCTACCGTGGTTATTTTGGAATGATTGATCGAGGACTTTATAATGCAGAAAAGTATATTGGAGAGTTAGTGGAAGAATTAGATGAGTCAGGAGAATCTCTTGATATGGAGCAAATCAATTTGAAGATGGTCCATAATGCCTTGCTCTATGGTTTAACTCCACAAGAATATAGAGATATGTTAGCGTTATATAGTCAGTAATTTTCTTTCTATTCTTTATGAACTCTTATAGAATGGGAATAATTTTTAATGCATTATATCTTTTTCAACTATAGGATAAAAATTGCTCCTATTGTAAATCCCCTATATATGTTTTAAATGTTTCAAAATCTCTGCCTTGATCTCCTGTTCCTGCTACAGGTCCTGTTGAAACCAGTATATTACTACAAAATTTATAACACCATTCAATAATCTGGCTGAGTTCTTGCCCAATAAGATCTCTTATTAATTCTCCACGAATTAAACCTGGTTTATTCCGAAAATCAAAAACAAAAACGATGAGAATTATATCATAAAATCTAATAAATAAAGATTAATAAATTAAATCAATGTCGGGGGAGAATTGTAGGATTTTTGTATTCACCTTATTGTTTTTTAAGACATTTAACTTTTAAGATCTTAATCCGCACCTAAAGTATATATTATATAAAGTCAAAAGACTAGTGGTAAATGTGAAAAGGATAAAAATAGGGGATCATATTGGCGATTCAAATGAGGTCCTTAATATAGTTGGAGGAGCAGGTAAAACTGGAATGGGTGTTGTTTATATATGCTATCATTCGAGATGGGATTTTATAGTTGCTCTAAAATCTTTTCAAAATAGATTTCTATCTTCCCCTGAAATAATAAGATCTTTTAAGCGTGAAGCTTTGGCTTGGATTAGCCTAGAAAAGCACCCCTATATTGTTAATGCGATTTCCGTTGATACGTTTGATGAAAGGCTTTTTATTACCATGGAATACATCCCTAAAGATGAATTGGGAAGAAACACGCTTACCCATTATTTACGTTATCCTATTTCACTAAAAATGGCTTTAAAATGGGGAATTGAATTATGTCATGCAATGGAATACGCTTTTTCGCATGGAGTTAGTCACCATAGAGATATAAAACCTGATAACATTATGATTACTAAGGAGAAAACCTTAAAAATTACAGATTTTGGATTAGCCAAATTATGGGATCACACTAATTTTAAATTAAAAAACCGAAATTCACCAAATAAAAATCTGAATAATATAAAGATTTTTCAGAGCTCAAAAGCAGGGAGCATTGCGGGAACTCCTCCTTGGATGGCCCCTGAGCAATTTGAAGGGAAATCTAGTGTAAAGAGTGATATATATAGTTTTGGTGTAGTTTTATATCAAATGCAAAATCAGGGTAAATACCCTTTTATCTCTTCTACAATCGAGGGTTATGAAATAGAGCATAAATATACACCACTACCAAATTTTAATTCAAAATTATTTTCAATTATTAAAAAATGTTTAAGGAAAAAACCCAAGAAAAGATTTAGCAACTTCGAAGAAGTAAGAATGGAACTCGAAGGAATATATAAAAATGTAATAGGGGAAAGTGTACCCAAAATTCCAGACTATCTAGAATTACATTTAAATAGTCAATTTTGGAAAGGATATTCATTTCAATCACTTAAAATGTATGATAGAGCTATTGATGAATATCAGAAAGCTCTAGAAATTGATGATTTTGATATTGCAGTATATATCAATTTGGGACAAGTATATACTTATAAAAAGAAGTTTGACGAAGCAATTGGTATAATAAATAAAGGATTAACATTCTCCCCAAAAAATATCTCATTGTTGATAAGTTTAAGCGATGCTTATAGATATAAAGGTATTATTTTGAAAGATCAAGCACTAATAGATAAAAGTTGGAGAATTTTAGAAAGGGTATATAAAGCCAATTCTGAAGATTTAGATACACTTTCAAGAGTAGCAAGCTACCATATTAACCATTCTAAAGATTATAATAAAGCGACTCAGTGTTTAGAAAAATATATGTCTATAAATCCTAACATTTCTCATCCTTATCATTTGTTTGGATTAATGTATAAACGCAGAGGTATGGTTGATGAGGCAATAAAATGGTTTTCAAGAGCAATAAAAATTAACCCAAATTTAGATTCTGTTTATGATAACCTAGGACTCTTATTTTTTAAAAAAGAGATGTATGATGATGCAACACTTATGTTTCAAAAAGCATTATCTATTGATTCTAAGAATCAAGATTATCATTTTAATCTAAGTGTTGCGGTAAATAAAAGAAAAATCAAAAGAAATGATGAAATTCTCGCTGGAGAGTTTCCCAGTACATTATTGGAACTCTTTGAAAGAGGAGATCTTGAAAAAGCTCTTACCTTTATAAATCGAGCTATCACAAAAAATCCTCATGATTCTGATTTGATTCTCAACAAAGGAGCTATCCTTGCGTTACTGGGAAAAAATAAGGATGCGTTAATGTATTTAAATCTAGCACTTAAGAATAAACCTGATTTTCAACTAGCAATAAAAATAAGAGAATTAATCAACCAACCTTTCGAGAAGTTGAACAAAAAAACCTTAAAAATTGGCAACCAAAATAGAACCGAAACTGAAACAAAGAGAAGAGTAAAGGAACTCTTTCAAAAAGCTCTTACAGATAGAGCTGGTGGTTGGTAAAATATCTTGGAAAAGGTAAACTTATTGTTTATACAAATTTGCCATTCGTTGTGGCAACTTTAGGAGCACATTATCTTCATTATTTTCAACACCAATTAATTCATAAAAATTAGATTATATTAAATAGCAATTATACTCCTTGAAAATGATAAATATACAAGCTAAGGCATTTAAAAAGGTTTTATTCCATTCTCTGGCTAAAAACAAAGTTTTTTCAGTTAGTTAGTCTCTGTTCTTTCCTATCTGAATCAAAATAAAGTAATCCTGAATTTGCTCCTAATAAATATAGAAAAATAGACGATTGGATAAAATTGAGATATCAATTTTTTGGGTAGTTACAAAATTAAGTGATTGTGTTTAAATCTTTCGCTGACCTTCATTCTTTTTTCAGCGCGAAATAATCGTCCCAAATCTCTTGATACTTCCAAACCATATATCAAGCTTCTTAAATTCTGCTTGAAAGTATCTATGCTGAGCGCCCATAACGCGTTTATCGGGTAATTCGGATAAAATGATTTTAAACTCTTCAAATTTCGTCTTAAACATCTCTTTGTGTTCGGGAAATCTTCCAAAATTATGTCTAAAAACACGATAATCCAAGACTCGCTGTGCTCCTTTTATCGTCATCATACTCCGTTTAAACGAGGGGTAATACGTGTATTTCTTATGATACGATTCTAATAGGTTATTGGTGGTTGGAATGAACGGGTTTCGCTGGTGAGCTATAATCTTAGGCAGCCACCCCTCCAACTGCTTGAGTGCAGTATGAAGTTCTTTAATCCTTTTTCCTTTCAGCCTTTCAATAGTGTTTCTTATGATTTCTAATTGAATATAAGCATCGGATTCATGTTTGGTATTAATAAGTGCGTAAAATCTGTCCCGAAGCCATCGCCACTCTTTAGGGAGAGGTTTATTTGATCGTTTAGACATCCCTGCAAATGCTTTTACATGGGCGGAGACAATCCATTTCACATGCATCAAGCAATTCTGCTGAAGAATATGTTTAAAGCTCTTTTTCCTAAATAGACCGCCTAGATTAGTCGTGCAATCCTTTACTATCCCATTAATCCATAGCTGACAGTTCTTCCTTCCCTCCATTAAGACTTTCCTACCCGCCTTACGACCCATATTTTCTGAGATCTTAGCTACGGGAACGAATCGAGTTATTACATCTACAGTATCTATGGCGTACATCCGTTCTTTGTTAATTCTTAAGTGAATTTCATCATAACCCCAGTATCCGCTGGAAGGCACAGGGGTAGTATGGAGCATTTCTCTGAGCGGTTCTCTAACCTCTTCAATCCAGTTGACGATGGTTGTTAAGGAGATTTCAATGCCAAAATCGATTCTAAAGACTCGTTGTATCTGTGAAGGCATTAATCCCTCCATATAATGTTGTCGGGCCCTTCTTTTATAGCTTTCGTGGTAATTTCCGTTTTTAGGTGCAAGTTTGGAGTAATCTGGTTTGATTTCTCCACAATAAGGACAACGCTTCCTGTGAATGCGAAACTCGTGTTTTCCTAGCCCTTCGGCTAAAATTGCAATCCTGCGATTATATCCATTCTTAATTATGCGCCTCCCGCAATCAAGGCAATATTCTTCTTTAATATAAATCGTACCATCATGCTTCATTCTTAACGTATACCCCTCATTGACTGAGAGGCCGTTAATTTGCTTCAATTTCTTTATTAAGCCATGTTCTTTGGGATTAGGTATTTCTGGGAAAAATTTATTTAGAGTGCATTGTTCTATCTTAATGGGAGCAATTTTTTCTCTTATTTTCATTACTTGCATAATTAAATTAAGGGAAAAGCTCCCTATAAATCTTTCGCCATTCCTAAATCATTTTCCATCGGAAATTAAGGTGTTCCAATTAATCTGGTTTGGGAAATCTTTAGCTTTAATGATTATGATACAAGTTCTGATCAGATCATTTCGCCATCACTGAATTTTGTATCCAACCAAAAAATTTTCTTTAAATAGTTTAAAATTTACTTATGTATAAAAAAATAGATGGTGAGAAAATGAAAATCTCAAAGGTTACTAAATTATGTTTTTTGGTGGGTTTAGTTTTAGGAACAGTTATAGCAATTTCTGGTAGTATTCTTATGAATAATAGAGAAAATTATCAAGCTTCCTCTTCACTCTCAGTAAAAACTTCTACAATCATGTCTCCCATATATATAGACGATTTAGATCCAAATAATAATTGGGATATGTTTATTTCAGAAAATCCAGGGTACCTTGGGACAGGTGAGGTTGGTGATCCTTATATAATCTATGGAGGCATAATTGATGCAAAAGGGGGGTCAACGGGCATCACAATCAAAAATTCAGATGCCTTATTTCAAATAGATAGCTGTACCTTTTTCAATACAAGTCAATACGATATTAGTGCCGGAATTTACTTAGAGAACGTATCCTATGGCTTCATCATGAATTCAGATTTTTACAATAATGGGTTTTTTGGAATTGAAGTAATCAACAGCACGTTTCTCCAAATCCGGGGCAACTCCTTCCATAATAATCTGGGTACGGGTATTTATCTGGGTGGTACATCTATAATAACTATAGCGGAAAATAATATTAATAATCATAATGGAAATGGAATAGAGCTTTACAATAGCCTAGAAATCTCGGTAGTAGGCAATAATGTTTCCTATTCTAACTATTATGGTATATTTTTGCTTGATACCAACGACACTGAGATTCTCGACAATAGAATATCCCATAATTTCGATGGTATCGCGCTCATAAATAGTAACCATAATACTATTAGACTTAACACTATCTCTTACAGCGAAGAAAATGGGATATTAATACAAGATTATAGTAATTACAACAGTATTAAAGATAACATGGTTTTCCAGGCTTTGTACTATATCTCGATTGGTAATAGTAGTTATGGGACATATCTTTTGAACAACGAACCAAGCCTCATCCGAAGGTTTGAAGATATTCCTCTACCAGATCCGCCGTCAAATGGAACTATCAACGATGAAAGTGATGAAAGGCTAGGTATTCCCGGATACAATGCAATTTTTTTTGTTAGTATTACTTTTGCAATCATAATTAGTACGACAATGGCAAATAAAAGAATGAAAACCATAAGAGACAGTCAAAATCATAAGGAGTTTTGAATCTGGAAAACGCCACAGTAAACTAAACAGGAGAATATTAAATGAATAAGAAGGGTGTACTGATTTTATCGAAATTGGCCGCTTTTTTTGCTTTAGAAATTTATATGACTCATTTTTTTTAAATTTCCTCAAAAATAAATAATCTCATCCCATAATTAATATTTTAAGTCCATTAGTAATAATAGATTTAATACGAAGTGGTGAGGGCAACCATGCCTGATAGACAAAAATCGGAACAGGACCAAATTAAATATCTCGTTGATGAGATTTCTCATCATCGCTACTTATATTATAATGAGCAACCCAAGATTTCAGACGCAAAGTATGATTCCTTA
>LAZR01002432.1_pt1 | contig 10824 bp, 10 predicted proteins | sample 329461 | NCBI WGS metagenome assembly LAZR01 (sample SAMN03002196, study PRJNA259156) | marine sediment metagenome | biome: sea floor; feature: Hydrothermal impacted sediments; material: marine sediment; isolation source: Loki non-amplified sample from Loki's castle hydrothermal vent sediment ...
TGGGGATTTTCGGCCATAAAATTGGTATTCCAAGAGGATATCATGGCAAAAGGTGTTATAAAAGTTATATTAATTAAAAGAAAAGAATAATTTTCTAATTAATTACGTGACCTCCAATATAAAAATAAAGAAAAATCAAAGACATTATAAAGGTCTACTTTAGTAAGATATATGGGTATAAACATATGTTTTTAAATTTTAAATAAAAAGCCAGAAGATAATGCAAAAACTTAATGAAAAATCAAATGCTAATACTTTAGAGCAAAAATTCAATGATATTTGCATTAATATTAATACAATTCTATCAATTTACTCCAAAATCTCCTTGAAAATCAATCAATTTTGCTCACAAATGCTAAAACAATTTTCAGGTTTTAAAATTAACTTAAATTTAATAAATAATGAAATTTTTCATCTAAAAGAAGATAAATCGAATGCTAGATTCATTAACAGTAATGAAAATAATAAGTTCAACAAAAAATCTTCAATTATACGAGAATTAAAAAGAAGATATTTCTGTTATAAAAGTCTGTATAGTTCAAGAACATGCTGGAAATGTAAAAAAAACCTTAATTTTGATGAAATATGTGAACGGAATATTAATGTTGATAAAAAAAAATTATCAATATTATGGGACCATCCTAATATTCAATTTTATTGTTGTTCTTGTTATGATCGATTAAACCAAGAAGAAATTTATAAAGAGAGAGTTAAAAAATCAGAAAAAATTAGGTTTAATTTAGATCTGAAAGAAAGAGAAGCATTAACTTATATTGAACGAACAATTGGAAGGGTGGTTGTTGCCACTGATGATTTTACATTTCAATCTGTTCAATATTGGAGTAAAATCCCCGAATTTATTGTTAAGAAAAAGCATCTTATTGCTTTGAAACTTACATATTGCGCATTACATTATATTTCTTGACAATAAGGACAGTGAAGTGGTAATTCCTCATCGCAGGTTTCCAACTCTTCGCTGCTCAAAATATTTTTCCAGCAAATCAATTTATCTTTTTTCTTGACCATATCCCTTCCGTGATGCTGTGGAATAATGTCCTTAGTTTCACATTGTTTACAGATAATCAACTTAGCTTCGCTTTCTAGCATTTCAATGGAAAGTTCCTTATGTGAAAATTTATATCTGAAGATTGACAGACTGTTAAAGAGCACTAGAATTGATACTCCCATATCCCCAATTCCTATAGCAAGCCAGAGAGTCATAAAACCGAAAACTGTTAAAATAGCGAATGAAACTTTAACTAATATTGATGTCCAAATATTTTGTTTTATTTTCTTATTAGTATTTTTTGCGATATCAATAAAGGTTAGAATTTTTTTTAAATCGTCATTGATGATAATTACATCTGCAGTTTCTAATGTGACATCCGTAGCAGAAGCACCTATGGCAATGCCTAAATCAGATAAAGCCAAGGCAGGGGCATCATTTATGCCATCTCCGACCATTGCAACTCCTTTATATTGGTTTTTCAAATTTTGGATTTCTTGTAATTTCTGGTCAGGTAAATGTTCACCATAAACATGATCTATATCTAAACATGCTCCAATTGAGTCGCATACATTTTGATTATCCCCTGATATTAAAACAGTTTTATATCCTCTTTGCTTTAAGCCATTGATTAGAATTGGCGCAGAAACTCTTAATACATCTCTAATTGATATTATTCCTAATAATTTTTGATCACTTCCTAATAAAATAGGAATCGTTCCCGAATTTTCTATTTCCTTAATATCATTAAGAGGAAGATCATAGTTCAATTCTTCAATAAATTTATAACTTCCAACATGGAAGATTTCTTCATTTATTTTACCTTTAATTCCCCTTCCTTTTATTATTTTAAAATCGTCAACTGAAAGAAAAGGTAATTTCATATCTTTTGCTTGTTTCACTATTGTTTTACCAATAGAATGTTCTGAAAGAGCTTCTAAACTAGCAGCAATGTTAATTATATCTTGTTTTTTTGCCCCATTATATTCATATATCTCGAATATTTTTAAATTCCCTTCTGTAAGAGTACCAGTTTTATCGAAGGCAAAAACTTCGATATCTTGAATTTTTTCAATAAATTTGTTCCCTTTGATGAGTATTCCTTCTCTAGCTTGTTTTGTTAAAGACGCGATATTTGCTAATGGCGTAGATAATGTCAGAGCACAAGGACATGAGACTACTAATAGAATTAATCCCCGATAGAACCAATCAGTAAAACTTAACCCAAATAGAGGCGGAATAATCATAACTAAAAGTGATGATAAAAGAATGATAGGAGTGTAATACCTCGCGAACTTTTCAATAAACTCCTCATGTTCACTTTTGTTTTGTTGAGCAACTTTTACACTCTCAGCGATCTGTGCTACAATAGTATTCTTACTTTCTCTGGTAACTTCAATATCTACAAAACTATCTGAATTTAAGCTTGCTGCAAATATTTCTTCACCATTTTTTTTAAAAACTGGAACCGATTCACCGGTAATCGCACTTTCATCAAAATACGAACTACCTTTAATGATAACACCATCTAATGGAACCTTCATACCAGGTTTTATTCCTACAATATCTCCTTTTTTAACTTCTTTTGATGGTACATTTACATATCCCGTTTCAGTTTTTAATAACGCATCATCAGGAGCTAATTCAAGCAGTTTTTTAATCGCATCTCGAGATTTATCTGTTGTTATACCTTCTAATCTTTCTGCTATTGCATATAATAATAGTGCCGTAGCTCCCTCTTGACCATGTAAAATGAAAAAGGAAGCAATACCCGCAATCAACATTAAAATATTTGCTGTAATTTTCTTATCTCGTATATCCTCAATTGCTTCCATTACAACACCAGAACTAGAGAGAAGAATAGAAACAATTGCTAGGATTTGAGCAATCACCACTATTTCAAAGGCAAACTCCAAAATTATGGCAATTCCAAGCAAAATACCTGAAAGGATTATAAAGTACCAGAAATGCACTTCAAAAAAAGATTCCTCTTTGAATTCTACTTCCTCACAAAAAGATGAGGCACATTCTATAGTACTAATAATTTCTCACCTTATACAAATATTGTAATTGCTTACATTATAATTTACTATTTATAGAGTATAAAATAATGGAACTATTGATGAACTTTATTAATTTTTTTTCTTAATTACTCTTATTTTATATAAATAAATAGAGAAAAAACTGAGATATAAATTTATTATTTTAAAAGAATTTCCAATTTATTGGTAAAAATGTCATTTTATTACGTAGACTAATTTTTGTCCTTCTTGTTCTTCAAGATTCAACTCTCGTCTAATAGCATTTCTGATTAAATAACCACCAACGTGTAGAATTGAATCTTTTAAGATATTATCTTGATCCATTGAAGCATTACAAGGATAAGCATGATGTACTTTACTTATTCTTTCATTTAAAGAGAGGTCGCCACTCTTACCATTCTTAAAATATTTTGATTTTAACTGTTGGCATACGTAGAAACTTGAACCACAAGGGGCAGTTTGTAAAATACAAGTATCTTCTATCGATTTCCCATCTTTACTTAATAAAAATGAAATAATCGGTTCTCCAACTTTAAAATAATCAATAAATTCATGGATATATTCATGGTCTTTTGTGAGATGGAAACCAATCTTATTGTACTCATTTAATTCTTTACTTAATGAACAAAATGGTTTAGGAAAAGTTGCTTGTATTCCATATTTTTCGAATTCCTCTAAAACCAACAATTGTAATCCTGGAGGCACCCATTTGGGATCTTCAATTGGAACTACAACTGCTTTAATGCCTTTATCCTTGAGATAATTTGGAAGACCTAAAAGTAAATCTTGATGAATTCCTACAACTATTAAAAAATCGACAGGTGGCAAATTTTTAGGAAAATATTCCTCTAAATCTTCAACAAAATCAGGAATCCCTTCACCAATTTGCTCGTAAAAATAAATTGAATTAGCATAACTTCTTAAATGTTCGCGACATTTGTCGCATTTGATATTCATCTTCAAATCTTCGCATGCTTTACAAAAATCTTCATTGTTTATAAGGTTCCCAATGAATTTCTTGGTAAGCATTTCTGTATCTGGTTCAGTTCCATAGAACATTCCTAATTTATAATTCTTTTCACTTATCATGGAAGTTAGAAATTTATTATTTTTTACTATTATTCTAGAGATTTAAAATCATATATTCTTTTAGCCGAACATGTTCAAAATAATTCAGTTGAAAAAGATTTTGGAGAGTTTTTTTTAATCATTTTCTTATGTTCATTTCAATTTTTCTGTATTGTCTAAAAATCGAAAACTAATAACCTAAATAATGCTTTACAAATTGTCTTATTTCCCCAATATTCTCCCCATATTCTTTAAAAATTCTATATATCATGTTTGCAATAATCTTTTTACCTTTAACCCTATCAAGACCAAATAATTCAGCTATATCTGGAACACTGAGTTGAGGATCTTTTTGTCTCAAATAATTTGCAAGTATAGGAGCCAGTAATTTATTTTGTTCTTGTTTATAGCTCCAATTAATTTTTTTTAATATATGACGTAATTCACCCTCATAACGAGGTGGAGCTGGACGCCTTAGAACTAGACCTTGCTTTAATAATTCAGCCTGAACTTTTCCAATATGATTAAATTTTGGATTTCTCGCTAATTTTAATGCTTCCTTAGCTATAACTAACCATCTTACTCTCGTTAATGTAGCGGTCTTATAATCTATTTTATGCATTTCACTTTTCCAGATATAATTAAGAATACGATATAACCACTTATGTCTAGATTCAGGATGACTACTCAATTTTTTAAGAAATGTAAATCCTCTATTTATTAAATATTTGATAACTTGATCTCTATTCAAATCCTTTTTAACAGCCACCTCTATATAGGGTTTTATAAAATATGCATTAGCATCATGAATACTTCCATTACCTTTAAGAGAGAAACCATATGACACAGCTTTACTCATAATTGTAACCTTACTATTAACCTTGGGAAATCTATTTAATATTTTGTCCCATGATATAAATTCTTTAAAAGCCTTTTCAAGCTTATCTGGTGGGACATCCTTCCAATTAGGATGTAAATTATTTCTAAACTCGCCATTAATATAACTAAAAAGATCTCCAACTATTTTATTATAGTAATTATTTATAGATAAGTCAAAACCAACATCATTATCGCTGCGATTTTCATATATAGTGAATAATCTTTCAAGGGCAAGTATTTGAATCTCATCTCCAACAATGCAAATAATTTGATATTCAAACTCGTCATTAAATTTATTCCGATCTCCTAAAGCACGTATATCAAGATGAATATTTGTTATTCCCTTTAGGATTTTGCTGAATGAATTCTGAAGATAAATTCCAACCGCTGAATTATATCACTAGTGTATCCAATCCGGACAAACTGCTTACTTTTATTAATAATTCTGTAAAGAATAAAAATCCCGTCATCATATTCATTTTTAAGTCTATTGGTAATTGAATGAATTTTGCGAAATAATTCCTCTTTTGTTTGAAGTACTTGTAGGCTAGTAATAATCTCAAAATTTTTCGCAAATTCATTATCATAATTTTTCGTATAAAATTCCAAGAATTTCTCTACATTTCTTTGATATATCAACCTAACTGATGGCGAAAAAGTTATAAAACCTTTATCAACCGCTTCTTGTGCTATTTTCATGTAAGATTCTCTCTCTACCATGAAAATTTTCTTTTCCCTTACATTTTGCTGGCTCTTTATTAATGGATTATTCCCAACTTCGAATTTTTTCTTCCTCTGGTAGAATAGGCAGTTCTGGGGTTTTAAAACAATTATCATTTTGTAAATTTCCAACTTCTGTTTTTCTACATACGTTTGGTTGATTTTTTTTACCTTTCATTACAAACTAAATTATGATCTTGCCTTTATAAATATATAGAAAAATTTCCACAACATTGACAGAAGAAGAAGAAATTAACCGAATTTAATATTTTATGGATAATGATTATATTTTTCACATAATAAATTTATAATTTTTCTCTATCAACATTAGAATGAAATAATTAAAGGTTTTTATTTGTATTTTTAATATTTTATAAAACATTTAATTATTTAGTTGAACATGTTCAATTTCCCGAATTAAGGTGATCTAATAATTTTAATTAAAATTTAAAATTGTAATAAATTGTTGTTACTAAGTAAATAATTAGGTAAGTTTGTTTTTCCGAAAATATATTAACTTCAAAATAATAATTTATTAGTATAAAACTTCAATTAATTAGATCTCTTATATGAGTATGATTGAGACAAATGAAATAACTAACGAAATGTATGAAAATATTCATGTAGTATGCCCTACATGTAAGGCTACAAAAGATTTAAAAATTCCTGCTAAAATCATAAACCAAGCAAAACAATTAACCACAGTTTCTATTCCTTCTGGAACTGTATGTGAACATGGGTTTCAATCTTTTGTAGATAAGAATTATTCTGTCCGGGGATATCAAAAAGTTGATTTTGAGTTTTATAAAATGGAGTTTTATGAAGGGGGGTTTGATACAGCAGAAAACAAAGCAGAAGATGCATCAACAGGTCTTAGCTCAATGCCACTTTTCCAAGATATTATTAGCCTTCTAAGAGGCTTTGTTGACGATAAAGAAATTCTGGGAAGTGGTATTTTTACTGTTGATGGAAACGTTCTTTATTCCTCACTCCCAAGCAATACACTAGTTTCAATTATTAAAGAATTTGAAGTTAGAAGTGAAAAAAAACTAAGTAGTTAAAAGAAAATGTATCTAGAACTGGAAAACAACCAAAAAATATGTTCTAATTACATTGAAATTCAAGCGAAAAGCTTCGCGCTTGTATTATTTTTCTCTGAAATAGTGAAACTTGGGATGGGTAACCTTTACTTAAACGATTTAGTAAAGAAAATTAAGAAATTAGAGGGTTAAAGTAAGATATTTTATAGTATAAGGCATTTTTACTTCTTTATAACCATATTTTTTGAAATTAAAAATAGTGTTATTTTAAATTTCAATAATGTGTTTAAGCTTTAGAAAAGAAATTTTTAATGTTTTTAAAATACATTATTAGAAATAATTATAAATATCGTCGCAAATATGTGCTTAATAAGATTACAAATTTTGGTATTGATTTATTGAAGATAGATATTAAGAAAATAAAAAACAAAATTATTAAGGATTTAAAAAACCAGATTCCCGAACTTGTCAATAATAAATACGATTTTAAGATTACTCAACTGCGAAGTAAAAAGAATTCTGTTGTTCATTTAGTTTTTAATAAAAAGCCATTAGACCTTCCAAGAGAATTTGTTATTAAAATATTCAGGACTAGAGATATTGCAAGTGAGATTAATATATTAAAAAGATTGAAAAATCAAAAGATACAAGTCCCGAAAATACTTTTATTTAAAAATCCCTACTTAATCCTTGAGAAAATTAATGGAGTTAATCTAAGTGATTTTATTAATGAGAATTTAATGGATGTCAAAGAATTAAATGATCTTAACTCTAACACGTTAAATCGGATTACTCAGAGTATTGAAAAGCTTGCCGAATGGTTTGCTTTTTTTCACGAAAAAAACATAGTTAGAAAGAAGGAGGTTCCTGATATTCTGGTTCTAAATAAGGGCAATAATAGATTAAGAGATTTTATTATGGATTTTTCTAAAAATATTTTGTATGGAACTGATTTCGAAGAATCATATGAGGGAAACCATCTTGATGATTTGGCCTGGATCTGTTGTTCTCTTTTAGATACTAATCCGGGAATTTTTGAGATGGGCGATCCAAAGCAGAAAATTGAGTTGATAAATATCTTTTTAAAGAAATATTATCAAACAACCTCATCCCTTCAATTTGATTTCAATTATTTAGCGGAAAAAATAATTGAGGATTTAAATATAGTAATACAACGAAGAGGTATTCCTTTCGGGCTCCTTAGTAAAAGTAATTCCATCAATTATATTTCTAAGGAGATTTAGGAGTATTCAATCTTTCAAAAATGAAGATTTAATAATTATCACACTATACATTTTATAAAAATCAAAAAAAACTCTTTTAAAAGGAGAAATAAACATGAGTCTTACAGAATCAAAATCATCTTTAAAGAAGATCCTTTCCATCATTGAAGAAATCAATAATCTCAATAATGATTCGATCCCAAAACTTCAAGCTCAACCTAACAATATCCTTGGTTTAATAGAGAACTTTGAGGAATTAAAAACGTCCAATTTAAAGACGACAGAATCTAATGATGACGAAATAAATTCTTTAAAAAATAAAATCTCACAGAACCAAAGAGGCATTACTGTAATAGAGGAAAAAAATAACGAATTTGTTGGTGAACGCCAAGTTCTTTTAAATAAAATTCAAACAGCTCAAAATGAATTAACTGTAACTCAAGAAAAAATTAATGTAAAAAAAGAAGAACTAGAAATTAGAACCAATCGGTTGGAGGAATTAGAATCCAGAATTGTTGGATTAAAAGATGTACAAGAAGTCTTTGAAAATAAAATGAGAGAACGTGAAGCTCAACTCCAGGAAGAACACGACAAAAAGGAGAAACTTTGCAACTCATTTGGAATGCGAATAGCAGCAATGAAATCTTTGATTAAAGCAGGTTATATACAATCAGCTCAATTAAAGGTTATAAATTCTTTAGTCCCAGAGACTTCTTTAGAGTTAGGGGGTTTAGTTAAAGCCAGTGGTCTTAGAGAAGATGTATTTAAAAAAGTCTTACTTAAAATAGTTGAAGAAAATGGACCTTTAGAATATGATGAAGCTGGTGGAACAATATTATTAAAAGAGGAGGTGGATTTTTAATGACTTCAAAAGAAATATTGTCAAATATAGAGCAATTTGAGACAGCATTCGATACATATTGGCAGTTATTACAGAAAAATAATGAAGATGTTCTCGCTCAATTAAAATCCGCTTGGAAGAGTATGCAAGCTGAACAAAAAGAAACTGATATAATTAATGAAAAATTATCTGCGCAAAATTCAGAATTAACGGAATTAAGAACAAAATCAGAAGAATTAGATAAAATAATTGAGGGATTGAAAACAAAAAAGGATGAGCTAACTTCCAAAATAACTGATTTAAGTACTACATTAGAAACGACTGTTCACGACTTAAAAACGCCCGAATTTGAATTAACCAATCTCGAAGAGAAACTTGCAACTGTTAATGAAAAAATTACTGCGAAAGATTCAGAAAAAACATCGCTTGACCAAAAGAAGGTAGAAAATGAGAATGTAGAAACAAAATTAAATTCTTCCCATTCACGAAAGATGGAAGAATTGGAGAAAAAAATAACTCAGATGAAACTCGATAATTTTTTCACATCATTCTTAATTGATAATTCTGATGAAGAAATCCATGAAGTTGGTATAATCGCAACAATAATGGCTCAAGGATCAGCAAAACTAGATGACTTAAAGAAGCTTCTTGATATTCCGCCAATTATGGCCGTTAGAACAATTAAACAGCTTGCAGTTAAGGGAATTATCGATCTTGACGAGAACACCAATATAGTAACCATCCCATAATTTTTCTTATTTTTTTTTAAGGATAAATTCATATTTCTCTGTTTCTAAAATTATTAAACTGCCCAATTTATTCTCAGAAAATTTACTTCAATATTTCTATAAGATTTAAATCATGATTTTAGAAATATCTCAAAAAAATATTAACTCATTAAGTTATTTAACGGAATGTATATATAATAATTACACAATCTCCTAATTAACGGAGGAAAAAATGGGCTAGTAATAAACGGATGTTGCCATATAACTTCTAAAATCATGTCAAGGTTTTCGTCAATGTTGCATGAAACAGGAAACTGAGCAACTAAAAGTGAAACATCCATAGATCATCAGTAATTAAATTTTGCTTGGTTCTTGATTATCTTATATATGGGAAGAAAAAGCATTAAATAGCAATTTAGAAGTTACATTTTTAATCATCATCAAGAATATCATCAAAAGCTTCCTCAAGTTCTTCTTTCATTTCATCAATATAATCTTGTAGTGCGTTTCCAATAGATTCTTCTCTTACTAATTTTAATATTCTCTTCTCAGCTATCTTTCTTAATTTCTTTGGGATTATTTCGGAGAAATTAGACTCAATTCTTAGGAGACTGAGTAGAAGTATTAATTCTTTCGTAGGTTCTTGGTTGTCAATAAGTATAGCATTGATTTCATTTAATATTTTTGTTTTTATTGCTGGTTCAGTTACCTGATATCTCCTTTTAAAACGTTTTTTCCCTAAATATTTAATAAACCCTAAAGATTCTAATTTGGAAATTATAACTTCTATAAAATCAGACTTGTTTGATCTTTTCATAAAGTAGTAACATATATCCATTAATGTTTTGTTTCCTCTACTTGTGTTTATAAAATCGAGCATTTTATCTAAGATCACATCATTAGTTGAGTCTTTATTAAGGATTTCTATTTGTAAATTTCTTCTAGATATAGAAATCTTATCCTTTAAAACTAAATCCATCATGATCGCTCCATAAAACAAGTATTCTTTATAATCGAAAGAAATCTTTTTAGATTTTTCGTTTATTCCTACCAAAAATATTTGTTCAATTAACATCATATAATATCCCATTCACAATTATAAAGCTATTTTTTAACGCATTTTGGAAGTTTAATTTTCTAAGAAATTGTATTGAATGGTGAATACCATTTCACTTATTATAAACTTTTTTGTCGTTTTTAAATATTATTCCTAATGTATTGTGTTTTGTAAATGAAAGAAGATTAGAGAGTATGAGATAATATCATTTTAATCATTT
>LAZR01002433.1_pt1 | contig 10822 bp, 6 predicted proteins | sample 329461 | NCBI WGS metagenome assembly LAZR01 (sample SAMN03002196, study PRJNA259156) | marine sediment metagenome | biome: sea floor; feature: Hydrothermal impacted sediments; material: marine sediment; isolation source: Loki non-amplified sample from Loki's castle hydrothermal vent sediment ...
ACATTCACCGGCTTTTCGCCTTCCTGCGCCACCGATACAATTCTGTCGGCAGGCTTTAGCTGACCCTGCTTTGAGGCTGGGCCGCCCGGAACCAGCCGGACCACTTTGGTGTACTCGTTGTCTGCCTGAAGAACGGCACCGATACCTTCAAGTGAGAGGCTCATATTGATATTGAAGTTTTCGGATGTGCGCGGCGAAAAGTAGGAGGTGTGAGGGTCCCACATGCCGGTAAACGCGTTCATGTAAGCCTGGAATGCGTCCTCGCTGCGTGCTTGATAGGCCCGCTTGAGCTGGCCTTCATAGCGGCGTTTCAGCGTGTCGGTAATAGCGTCGTCTTCAGCACCGCTGAGGCGTTGGGCCAACACGGCATTTTTGATGCGTTTCATCCACAACTCATCAAGCGCCTTTTTGTCTGGCTCCCACTCTGCATCAGAGCGATCAAGCAGAATGCTTTCATGGGTATTGAAATTCAGGTTCTCTATGCCATCGTCCAGAGTATCAAGCGCAAAGTGCAGGCGCTCGATAACGCGCTGCTGAACCAGGTTGTAAATATCAAATCCAGGCTGTAACTGGCCGGTTTTCAGGGCAGATCCAAGTCGGCTTCGCACTTTGCCGAGCGTCTGTACGTCGCTGCCGGTCAGGTAAATTTTCTGGCCGTCGAGGTAGCTCAGGTAGGCATCAAATACGTCGCCGGAAAGCTTGTCGTTAATACTCAGATCGCGGAAATGAGTGAACTGCAGCTGCCGGGCAATGAGTATGTTGGCACGAGCCTGATCAATCGTTGGGGCTACCGGTGTATACTTATCCGGTTCAGCCGCTTTTGCGTGAACGCCGAAAGGCGCTGACAGAAGCAGTGCAATGGTGAGTGCCTGGCAAACGCCCATCCGTGCTGACTTGAACGGCGTGTGACGGACAGATATTTTTTCCGCGATGGTCATATAGGCTTACCTGACGATTCTGGGGGCCTGCCCGGTGTATCTGGAACTGGGTCACCCGTGGGCTGATTGATTTATTGTAGGCAAGGGCTACACCCGTTGCTATAGGCATGACGTATCGGTTCGTGACAATCTATCCATAAACCGGATGCGGTATTGGCGGAAATGCCCTTGATGGAAGGGCTGGGGGCAGCTCGGGCGTAGAATAAAATCGGAGGCGGAGGGAAGGGGCACTCCCTCCGCCATTCAGATATTTCAGGCGAAGCGTTTTTCCTGTTCTGCGTGCTCAAGCAGCAGCGCAGGTGGAGCAAAGCGCTCGCCATACGCTTCAGCCAGTTCTCCAGCGCGCTCGGCAAAGGCTCTCACGCCGTACTGATTGATAAACTGTATGGCGCCGCCGGTCCATGGGGCATAGCCGATACCGAAGATACTGCCGACGTTGGCATCTGCCACGGTGCGCAATACGCCTTCTTCCAGGCAGCGAACCGTTTCAATCGCCTGAATGAACAGAATGCGGTCTTTCAGATCCTGCAATTTTACGTGGCGGGCTTTGTCGCTGTTCACATAAAGCGTTTCAAGTTCTTGCCACAGGAATTTCTTGCCTTTGGCGGGGTACTCATAGAAGCCCGCACCGGCGGCCTTGCCTTTGCGGCCGTACGTATTAACCATCTGGTCAATAATCGCCTCTGCGGGGTGCGCATTCCAGGTTTCCCCTGCGGCTTCCACGTCTTTTTTGCTCTGATCGCGAACATGCTGCATCAGCGTCATGCTGACTTCATCGGAAATCGTCAAAGGGCCAACGGGCATGCCTGCCAGCAAACCTGCGTTTTCGATGCTGGAAGGATGAATACCTTCGCCCAGCATACAAATCCCCTCGTTAACGAAGGTGCCGAAAACGCGGGAGGTGAAAAAACCGCGACTGTCGTTAACAACCACAGGAATTTTGCCGATCTGCTGAACGTAATCGAAGGACCGTGCCAGGGTTTCATCCGATGTTTTTTCTCCCACAATGATTTCCACAAGTTGCATCTTGTCGACGGGAGAAAAAAAGTGCTGCCCGATGTAATTTTCTGGCTTGGCTGATGCTTCGGCCAACTGTGTAATGGGGATGGTGGAAGTGTTGGACGCAAAAATGCCATTTTTGACCAGCCTTGGCTCGGCTTCAGCGGTCACTTTGGCCTTCAGGTCGCTGTCTTCAAATACAGCTTCAATCACCAGATCGCAGCCTTCCAGATCTTCGGCAGAGGCGGTGGCCATAATACGGCCCAGTATCTCAGCCTTCTTCTCTTCGGTCATGCGCCCTCGACTGACCTGTTTCGTCAGCAGGTTTTCCGAGTAGCTTTTGCCTTTTTCAGCGCTTTCGACAGAAACGTCTTTAAGCACCACGTCCATGCCACGGCTGGCGGTTGAGAAGGCGATGCCGGCCCCCATCATGCCTGCGCCAAGTACGCCAACCTTTTTGAAGGTCGCTTTCTCTACGCCTTGCGGGCGGCTGCCACCCGCATTGATGTCATTAAGCTGGAACCAGAAGGTACCGGTCATGTTCTTGGCAACCTGGCCAGTGACCAGTTCAGCAAAATAGCGGGTCTCGATCAGGCTGCCGTTGTCGAAATCAACCTGCGCGCCTTCAACGGCGGCCGAAAGAATACGCTCCGGAGCCGGGTAGCATCCTTTGGTTTTCTGTTTCAGCATGGCTGGGGCAATGGCCAGCTTCTGTGCCATGGCGGGATGATGAGGCGCGCCACCTGGCAACTTGAAGCCTTTCTTGTCCCACGGCTGCTGACACTGGGGGTTTGCTTCAATGAAGGCTTTTGCCTTGGCCATCATGTCATCGACCGAATCGGCCAGTTCATCAACAATACCGGCTTTCAGGGCCGCGGATGGGCGCACTTTTTTGCCCTCCATCAAAAACGGGAAAGCGGCTTCCAGGCCAATCATTCTGGGTAAACGCTGAGTGCCGCCGCCGCCAGGAAGTAGGCCAAGCGTGACTTCAGGCAGTCCCAGTTGAATGCTGTTGTCATTCAGCACTATGCGATGGTGACACGCCAGGGCGATTTCGAGACCGCCGCCCAGCGCAGCGCCGTTGATGGCAGCGACCATGGGTTTGCCGCAGGTTTCCAGCGCGCGCATCTGGGCTTTCATGCCGTTGACCATGTCTTCAAAGGCCTGGGCGTCGTCGCGGGTCACCTGATGAATTTCTTTCAGGTCGCCGCCGGCAAAGAAGGTTTTCTTGGCAGAGGTAATGATAATGCCGCGAAGGTTGTCCAGGTCGCCCTGAACTTTGCTGGCGGTTTCGTTGAGGGCTTCACGGAAGACCGCGTTCATCGTGTTCGCGGATTGGCCCGGCATGTCGATGGTGAGGGTCAGAATCTGATCCGAACCCAGTTCATAACGGATAGCACTCATAATCGGTTGTCCTTGCAGAAAAAGTGTGGGATTCAGACCCGCTCAATGATGGTGGCGATGCCCATGCCGCCGCCGACGCACAGAGTCGCCAGCCCGAAGCGCAGTTCACGACGTTCAAGTTCATCCAGCAGGGTGCCCAGAATCATCGCGCCGGTGGCGCCCAGCGGATGGCCCATGGCGATGGCACCGCCGTTCACATTCACTTTTTCATCCGGAACCGAGAGCTCCTTCTGGAAGCGCATTACCACGGAGGCAAAGGCTTCGTTCACTTCAAACAAATCAATCTGATCGATGGTCATGCCAGCCTTTGCCAGTGCCTTGCGGGTAGCGGGGGCAGGGCCGGTAAGCATAATGGTGGGGTCCGTACTGGTGACCGCCGTGGCCACGATACGGGCACGGGGTGTCAGCCCCATGGCTTTACCTTTCGCTTCGCTGCCGATCAGGATGCCGGTGGCGCCATCTACCATGCCGGAGGAATTGCCGGCGTGGTGAACGTGGTTGATTGTTTCCACATAGTGATACTTTTCACGGGCAACTCCGTCAAAACCCATGTCTCCCATCATCTGGAAGGAAGGCTTGAGGCCTGAAAGCGACTCGACGGTGGTCTCGCCTCGTATATGCTCGTCGTGATCGAGAATGACGACGCCGTTCTGATCGGTGACCGGAATGATCGACTTGGCAAAGAAACCCTGCTTCCAGGCGTTGGCCGCTTTTTGTTGCGATTTCACGGCGAAGCCGTCGACGTCTGCGCGGCTGAAGCCTTCCAGGGTCGCAATGAGGTCGGCGCCAATGCCCTGAGGCATGAAGCCGGTATGCAGGTTGGTTTGCGGGTCCATGGCCCAGGCGCCGCCATCGGAGCCCATAGGTATGCGCGACATGGATTCCACGCCGCCGGCAACCACCATATCTTCCCAGCCGGAACGCACTTTCATGGCGGCCATGTTGACGGCTTCCAGGCCCGAGGCGCAGAACCGGTTCAGGGTAACGCCCGATACTTTCTCGTCCCAGTCAGCGGCGAGGGCGGCCGTTTTGGCAATGTCGGCACCCTGGTCGCCCACGGCGGTGACGCAACCCAGCACGATATCGTCTACCTGGGCGGTATCCAGATTGTTTCTTTGTTGCAGTGCTTTAAGGACAGTGGTCAGCAAGGTAATGGGCTTGACACTGTGCAGTGAACCGTCTTTTTTCCCACGCCCTCTGGGAGTGCGGACCGCATCGAAGATATACGCCTCGGTGGTCATTGCTTTTCCTCTGGTGATGAATGCGTTGTGATTTGCTTAACAGAAACATCACCATATCGCTTTGATGGCATTGGAGGTAATGACGCGGCCTGACAATCGGATTGACAAAATTGCTCAGGCGCCATGACAGACGAGGTTGGGGGCTCTATCTTTAAAGATAGGCAGGGGCCTTTCAAAGATTCCTATGAAGATTCAGGAGGCACAGAACCATGTCTTTCAGAGATGCCATAGACAACTTCTACGAACGCCTGGTGATGGACGCTATTGATGCGACGAGGCAACCGGGAGATACCGCAGACTTCCTGACCGACGTTATGTGCGTTGCGTTGAACCGGTTACCGCCCCGATATTACAGGCACACAATCGATATGATGTTTTATCTGGCAGACGAAGAGCTAGGGGGCATGAAAGACAAATCCCTGGCTGCCGTTCAGAACGCCAGGGAGTTTGTCATAGAGCATCAGCGCGAGTGAAACTCTTTATAGTCAAGATGTGTCAGGGTTTGATCAAAGTGTGATCAAGGCGTTAAAAGATTGCCCAAAGCGTTGTTCAAACGATGTGCCAGAGACGGATCGGCAGGCTGATCATTCGGCTGCATGCACCAACTGGCGACCAGGGCTTCAATGCTCTGGAGTACGTTGTCGGATTGCTCGGTCGAGCCAATTCCTTCTGCCAGACGCTGAACCTGTATTTCCATGCGTTTGCGCTGGTCTGCTTCCGGTGAAGAACCGCCAGCCAGAATTTCTGCACGAATGACCCGTTCCTGATCGGTCAATTCGCCCACGCTTTGCGCGAGCACGGCCCATTTGCCGGGGAGGGCGCTATCCGCAGAATCTTTGCCCTCTGTGCGGGCAAGCACAAGTGCCTGCCACTCAGAGATCCCCGCTTTGAGTTTTTGTTCGGAAACGGCTTGATCAAGCTTATGTTTTTCTCTCTGAATACGTTCTTTTATCACCGCAGATACATGCGCACCGTCGAGGCTGCGAAGGCTGGCAAATGCCTGCTCCAGCGTTTGAAGGTCCTGATCGGAATCTACGGTGGCAACCTGCAGCAGCACGGCTTCCGCTGCAGTGTCTGCCTCCTCTGTAGCCTGTCGTTGTTCCGAACGCTCAGTGTCTCGGCGCGCAAATACCTCGTCACAGGCTTTACGGAAGGCCTGCCAAAGTTTGCGGTCTTCCCGGTGGCGGGTGATGCCAACGGCTTTCCAGTCTGATTGCAGCGCTTTGGCTTTGTTCATCGCCTCTTGTAGCGGCTCGTATTCAGACAGAGACTGCGCCTGTTCAACGATTGCCTGTTTCCGGGCTTCGTTTTTCTGGCGTTCCTGATCAATGGGCGCTTCGAGCTTCTTGAGCAGTTCGTCAAATTGCTTCTGTACCTGGCGATTGTCCCTGAACTCTATGGGCCATGCAGATTTCCATTCCTGGCGTGCGGTCTGCACGATGCGGTCGACTGCTTTCCAGTCGATCGTGTTCCAGTCTGCGCCGTTCACAAAATGTTCCAGTTCGGCACAAATGGTTTTGCGCTTTTCGAGGTTCGCCTGCTTCAGCCCGGACTTGGCTTTGAAATAAACTTTGCAGGGCTCATAGGCTTTATCGGAGGCCTGCTTGAAGCGAGACCACAGAGTGCGATCGGACGATCCGCCCAATTCCCGCCACTCTTTTTGCAGATCCTTTATGCGTTCGGATTTTGTCTCTGGCTCTATGGGCTGTTCTGCCAGATGTTCCATTTGTTCGCACAGGGCGACTTGCTTGGGCTCGGTTGCAAATCCCTGCCAGTCGGACAGCTCCCGGAGTTGGCCGGTCAACAGCTGAATACGAGCCTGAAACGCTTTTGCGTGGCGATGATCGAGGGTTTTATAGCCATGCTGTGCGGTTTTCAGAAGTTGCCTGGACTCCTTGAGCTGTTTGGATTCAAGAGCGGCTTCCAGCTGATTCAGGATTGCGTTCAGGCTATCCGCTGAGGCCTGCTGTTGGTTCACATCGTTATTCGTGTTAACCGGAACCTTGGGCTTTTCGGCCAGCTTGAAAGCGGGCGTCAGCAAATCTGGAACCGGGAAGTCCTGTGGCCAGTCGATCTCTTTCAGCAAGGCCAGGGCCTGTTCCCGGTGTTCCTGACTCACCTCTTCGCGCTCTAACGCATTGGAGAGTGTCAGAAGCAATTCTTTGCCAAGGCCGATCTGCCGAATTGCGCCAATATAAAGGCGCAGCGTCATCATCGACGCTTCGTAAGCTTTCTGCTGCTGCTTTTCAACCTGGGTATTGCGCGTTGCTTCCAGCCATCGGTTTTCCTGGGTTTTCTGAAGAGCGTCCAGTGAGGCGAGGGAGGCGAGTACTTCCGAAGGCTGGTGACGAAGCTCTTCCAGGGTTTGACTCATCATCGAAAGCGTTTCGCTGCGCTGGGTTTGCTGCTCGCGCTGACGCTTTTCGTCGGCTTGAGCGGCCTGCATGTCAGCAAGCCGCTCCCGGCAGATATGAACCGCGCGCAGGAACTCGTTTAGCTGATCTGACGTTGCGCTGGGCTCAACCGTCGCCCAGTGATTGAGAAGCGTATCCAGACGAGCACCGTAGAGTTTTGTGTCGTCGCTTTTTGCCTGGTCGCTGACATTCTTGATCAGAGTGGCGACGGTTTCGGAGATGACATCACGGCTAGCCTGTTCTTCACGGATAACCTGCAGCTTCTGCCGGACCACCTGGTACACACCCTTGTCCCTGCCTTTCGCCAGCTTCTGCACTTGTTGAAGGAGTGCCATGTCTTGCAATTCTCCGGCCGCTCTAAGCCGTATCTCTGACGTTAAACCTTCAATTGTCAGCCTGGCTGCGATCTCTTGCGTTGGCGTTGTCCGGAGTGCTTGAAGCTGCTCTTCCCTAAGTTCGGCATGCTTGTCTACCGGTGGCGCGGCCACTGGCTGGGTAGCCCTGTCCGCCGCTTTGCGATCTTGCGCGGTTGGTTTGCGGGATTTAAACAGTTTCTGGAGAAATGCAGCCATGAAGAGATCCTTAGGGATTGAAACCAGTCTACGGTGTCGGGCAAAGTAAGCCGTTACCGACCATCGAGGGATGGAAGAACCATCACCGACAGTGTCAAGCACGGGCTAGTCTAGCGTTTTGTGAGCGTTTGCGGGAAGGGGTGAATGGCAAAACAGGAAAATTGTGATGATCAGGAGTACAAAGCTCGCTCGGTTGCCTTGAGACTGCTTGCCCGCCGCGAACACAGTCGTCAGGAACTTGCGTTGAAGTTACGGCAGCGCAGGCTTGAAAGCTCAGTTATCTCGATGGTCCTGGACGATTACGAGGGCAAAGGCTGGCTGGATGACAGCCGGTTTGCCGATATCTACGCTCGCCAGCGCATTGAGCTGGGTTACGGTCCTCTTAAAGTTCTGGCAGAGCTGCTGCAGCGTGGCATTCATCAGAGCCCGAGTTGCCTTGATGAGTTGTCTGATGCAGATTGGACGCGCAATGCACGGCTACTGAGGAAAAAGCGTTTCGGGTTCGCTGACCTGCGGGATGACTGGGATGAAAAGGCCCGGCAGGCCCGGTTTTTTACTCGTCGAGGGTTTACGGCAAACCAGATTGAGCGGGCGCTTGAAGTGAGTGAGTCGGACGACTCGTGAATTTAGGCATTAAAGCGTTGGTGGGATCATTCCAAGCTCCGGGGGCAGGCTGGCTCGTATGTCAGAACCGTCTTCCGGTGGCTTGTCGACAGAACGCGTCTCTACACCAACAACCGCCGGGTTGCCGCCGGTCGATTTTTCTTTCAGGTCCATTAGTCGTGCTAATACGTCATAGTAGCGGCGTATATTCTGCACGTAGAGGACGGGTTCGTTTCCCCGGGCGTAACCGAAGCGGGTTTTTTTATACCATTCTTTTTGCGCCAGTAGTGGCAGAAACTCCTTCACATCCATCCAGCGGTCAGGATTTTTACCCGCACCCTCGGTAAGTCTGCGCGCATCCTCCAAATGTCCGTACCCCACGTTATAAGAGGCCAAGGCAAACCAGGTTCGATCAGGTTCGGCGATGCGCTCGGGAACCCTTTCGTGAACCATTCGGAAATACTTGGCCCCGCCCTGAATGCTCTCTTCTGCGTCCAGTCGGTTATTGATGCCAATATAGTTCGCGGTATTGCGCGTTAGCATCATCAGCCCTCGGACTCCGGTTGGTGAAACCGCATTGGGTCGCCAGTGTGACTCCTGGTAGCCGATGGCGGCGAGCAGGCGCCAATCCATGTTAAAGATGGACGCGTTTTCCCGGAACAAGGCCTTATAACTGGGCAATCGATTCTCTACGTGATGCATGAACGTGCGTGCGCCCACGTAATTCAGATGATCCAGATGGCCGTAAAAGCGCTCGGAAAGCTGCGCAATGGTGCCATCTGCCTGCCTCTCTTTGAAAAAGGCTTTTGCCGCGTTGACCAACGAGTCGTCCTGGCCTGCCGGGAATAACCAGGCCAACTCTTTGGCGACGCCAAGAGTGAATCCTTGTTTGACCTGAGGAAAAAAGACATTGTTGAGCTCGAGTTCATGGGAGGAGACAACAGCGTAAGGCAGTTCTCCGGTCTCTACGCGGGCAAGAATGCCGACGGCATCCAGACCCGGATGAACCTGCCAGGAAAGCCCTGGGTTGTTGGCTTCAAGGGCCTGCAGTTGGTACTCATGATTGCTGTCCGACACCATGTGCAGTGTTTGGCCGGTCAGGTCCATGAGCGCCTCCGGACGTTCCACTTCGCGATTGTAAACAACGATTGACTGGGCTTTGATGCCAGTAGGAACTGTCGTGTAGTGCTCTTTAAACATCGGTTGTTCCGAAAGGCCGGCCAATCCGATGTGTGCAAAGTCTTTGGAAAGCACGGAAAGCACTTCCGTGTTGTCGCCCGCAACCCTGAGCCGGAGTTCAACGCCAAGCTCCTCTGCGAAGAGCTTGGCCAGCTCGTAGTCATAGCCGGTTGGCCCCGTGCGCCCCTCATAATAAATGGAGGGAGCAACGCGGGTAATAACGTGCAACACACCCTCGTTACGAACTTCCTGCAGCGTGCTCGGTTGGCTACAACCGGCGAGGGTCAGCAGGATTATGATCAGCGTGCAGGCGAGCAGTGATGTATATGCCATCAGGATTCTGTGCAAGTCCCTGTTCTCCGTTACCGCTGAATCATCGGGATGCGCAAAAAATGGGTTGTCTGCATCCGGTGTCTTTCCGGGTGTGGTTTCCATGCTCACGGCTTAATGATCTCCGCTGCCGGGAGGGGGGTCAATCAAAATGGGGTAATAACTGTGCAAAATAATGTCAATTGCGCATTGGGGAAATAGCGTTTCTGCGCTGTATCCGGCCTTCGCTTTCAAGTATGATATGCGCCTTCTCAGAATGCACCCGGACTTCCCCGTTTCGCGCGATACAGGTTGATATCATGCTTGAACTTCGCGGCGCACCCGCGCTTTCGTCATTCCGCTCTCATAAATTGTTTGCCAAGATTCAAGCCATTGTGCCGGAAATCGAGCACGTTTATGCCGAATTCATGCACTTTGCGGATCTTGAAGGTACGCTTTCGGATTTCGAACAGGCCATTCTTGATCGACTTCTGACATACGGCCCCAGCGTGCCCGGTGAAGAACCGAAAGGTGTGCTTTTCCTTGTGGTGCCGCGCCCGGGAACCCTTTCCCCCTGGTCCAGCAAGGCAACCGATATTGCCCGCAATTGTGGTTTGCGCCAGATTCAGCGCATCGAGCGTGGCACGGCTTTTTATATCAAGGCCAACAGGAAGCTCGGGCTTGACCAGCGTGAAAAAGTTGCGGCGCTGCTTCACGACCGGATGACCCAGAAGGTTTTCCATGAAATGGGCGGCGCCCAGCTGCTGTTCAGTCATGAGGAGCCGCGTCCTCTTGAGCGGGTTTCTGTGCTGGCGGGCGGCCGTAAGGCGTTGGTGAAAGCAAACACGCGCTTGGGTTTGGCGCTGGCGGATGACGAAATTGATTACCTGGTGACATCGTTTATCGGCCTGGAGCGCGACCCGACAGACGTTGAACTGATGATGTTTGCCCAGGCAAATTCCGAGCACTGTCGCCACAAAATATTCAACGCTTCATGGGACATTGACGGTGAGGGGCAAGAGAAATCCCTGTTTGCCATGATTCGAAATACCTATGAGATGAACAGCGAAGGTGTGCTTTCGGCTTATAAAGACAACGCATCGGTTATTCGGGGCAGCCGCGGCGGCCGCTTCTTCCCGGATCCTCTAACCGGCGTTTATGGC
>LAZR01002434.1_pt1 | contig 10820 bp, 11 predicted proteins | sample 329461 | NCBI WGS metagenome assembly LAZR01 (sample SAMN03002196, study PRJNA259156) | marine sediment metagenome | biome: sea floor; feature: Hydrothermal impacted sediments; material: marine sediment; isolation source: Loki non-amplified sample from Loki's castle hydrothermal vent sediment ...
GATCTGTCGAAAGCGAACACTATCAATATTTATCGATATTTCTTGCTGGCTTTTTAATAGGATGAATTGGTGACTGCTATTGCTTTGATACAACGTCAGCACTTCGCTGATAAGTTTGCCTATTGGTTGTAATTGTAATTGTAAACCTGGGTTTCGCGCATAATCAGAAAAATCATTGACCATGTTTTTCATCGCTTCAACTTGCTGCACAATGGTGTTGGTCAGCTTCGTTAGCGTGCTCGATTGATCGGCGGGCAACATTGGTAAATATTTATGCTGTAGACGCTCTGCAGACAGTTGAATCGGCGTCAGTGGGTTTTTAATTTCATGTGCTAATCGTCTTGCGACTTCACCCCAAGCGGCATTACGTTGCGCTTGTAGTAAGGTGGTGACATCGTCAAAAATAATAACCCATCCGGTATCATTAGGCAGTTGCGTGCCTCGACACATCAAGGTCTGCAACGATTTTTTCTTCTGTAGTTCAATCTGTTGTTGCCAGCTTTCACCTAAGGCGATTTTTTGTTCAATCAGTTGGGTGAAGCCGACTAAATGTGGTGTTTGAACAGAAAGTCTATCAAGTGTACTTTCTAATCGCTGCTGTAAATTAAGGTGCAATATTTTGCTGCTCGCTATATTGGCTGTGCGTAAAAACAATTTATTATCAATGGTAATTACACCACTAGATAAACTGCCTAATACTGTCGTCAGATAGTTAGTTTGTTGTTCCAATAAATGATGACTGTGTTCTGTAGCATTACGCGCGTGAGTTAGGCGCTGTGTCATTTGGTTAAATGAACGGACTAAGAAACCGATTTCATCATGTCCCGATACGTTGAGTTGGGTATCGTAATTACCCGATGCGACAGATTGAGTGCCGGCAGCAAGTGCTTGCAAAGGCTCAAGGATACGACGAGAAATCCAAATCGCAAACCACATTGAAGCCAGTAATGTGAGTAAAACAATCAGACTCAATGTCAGTGTAAACACACTAATTAAAGGTTTTCGAAGATAGCTAAGTTCTTTGTAATCGGTATACGCATCTTGAACGGTTTTACCAAGATCACTAAGGCGATCATTCACCGGAAAGATAACTTGTAAAAAGCGCTCTTGCAGAATGCCTTGTTTAGGTGGGAGCAAAACGGCGGCTCTAAGCTGTAGGTTATCTTGGTCAGGATCTAACGAGATATAAGAGTCTTGCGTCTCTAACTGATGAAAAATGGTTTCACTAGGTCGACTTGGAATAAAGATAACGGTGCTTTCCATACTCGAAGTGATCAGCTGACCATCCATCGTCCAAAGACTGAGTTCAATCGCGCCGCTGAGCTTTGAGAGTTCATGTAAGTTGTGATTCACATCTTGTGCTGGCAGCTCGTTTAATAAGCCTGCCATCATTCGTGTTTGTCTTAATAATGTACGCATACGAATGCCAAAAGCAGTACGGCTTAATTCTAAAGAATCGTTGAGTGCTTGTTCAACTTTGATATCAAACCAACTATTAATGCCTCGATGTAAAAAGTGCATAGAAAAACTATATACAATCGTGGTCGAAACAAGAATGAGTAAGACAAATAAACTAACGAGGCGAACCGTAAGTCTCGAGCCTGCTTGGTTGCTTTTGAAATCACGATAAAGCCGAAACAAGCTGCGACCTAAGATCGCCATTAACAAAAGTAGCGTGGCAATACCGAGCCCGAAAATGACTAAAAATAAATCATTAAACCTAGAGCTGTCTTGGGTTGCAGCGCTGAGTAAATAAGCCAGAGGAAGTAATAAAATCCCTAGCGTGACATAAGGCGCGGAGCCTGAGCTAAGTCGTTTAATAAAACCTAATGCCATTGCGCGGGTGTCCAAGGGCTAGTGAGGTGCCATTTACTCGAAACAATAGCACCGGGTCGCATCGGTGTGGGTAACTGGTATAAATCAATACCGCTACGAAGTTCGAATACTAGCTGCTTATTATCAGTCATATGTTTAGGAGGTAAAGTCAGATTTTGAATAGTACCTAAGGCATGAAGTGTGCCTTCGAGAGAAGGGAAAAAACGTTCCTTGCCAGTAGCGGTATCTTGTAAAACATATTGTTGCGCGAGTGCGTGATAACGTAATTCATAACTGATTTTGGTGTCCCACAGCGTATCTTCCCATTCCCAATATCCAGCTAATAGTGGCGTCACATCAACGAGTTTGAATTCTTGGAAAAAAACGATGGGTATGCCATTGTCTAAGGCTTCAATCACGCGTGGCGTAAGGGGATAACGGATGCTTGCATCAAGCACATGACCATTACCGATTTTTGTGATGTTGGCGGCAGAGACTTCAAATGTGATTGCTTGAGTCGAGCTCATAAAGCTCAGCATTAGCACAAGCACGAGTAAGCCAGAAATTTTAGCGGTGACTGAGGCTGGCATAATAAAAACCATCTAATATATTATCGCCAGGCAAACGCTGATAACCGACAGAGCGGCGTTCTGCTGGAGCGGGTGAAATGATATTTTCTTGCGCTTCGGGATGATCCTTCAAAAATGCCGCAACTTGGTCTTCATTTTCTTGTTTGAGTGCAGAGCAGGTCGTATAAACTAATACGCCATCAGGCTTGAGCAATGGCCATAACTTATTGAGTAATTGCTGCTGTTGCTCGGCAAGGCTTGCAATATCATCCGGTCTGCGAAGTAATTTAATATCGGGATGACGTCTTATTACGCCGGTTCCCGAGCAGGGCGCATCAATTAAAATACGGTCAAACAGTTGGCCGTCCCACCAGTTCTCGACATCAGCGGCATCAGCTGCGATGAGTTCAGCATTTAGATTGAGGCGATCAGTATTTTGTTTAATTTGTAATAAGCGACGCGGATCAATATCGAGTGCAACCATATGATTATCTGGAAATTGTTCCAAAATATGACACGTTTTGCCGCCCGGTGCTGCGCAGGCATCAAGAACCCGTAAATTAGGTTTTAAGTTGAGTGTTTTAGCGACTAATTGCGCTGCGCCATCTTGCACAGATGCCTGACCCTCGGCAAATCCAGGTAATTGAAATACATCACAAGATGAGACCAATAGAATGCCATCAATGCAGTCATCAAGCGCGCTAGCATCAATATCTGCTTCAGCCAGTCTAGCTAAATAATCTTCACGAGATCCATGTTGGGTATTTACGCGCAACATCATCGGTGGTTGTAAATTATTGGCTTCTAAAATGGCTGGCCATTGTGTAGGCCAATCTTGTTTAAACCGCTCAATAAGCCAGTCAGGATGGGCAAATTTTGCTGATTCTTGTTGCTGAATTTTAGCTTCAATGTCTTCTTGTTGACGTTGATAGTTTCGCAGCGAAGCATTTAATAATCCGGTCGCCCATGGTTTGCCGAGGGTTTTACATGCATTGACTGTTTCTGAGATTGCGGCATGTGAAGGAACACGCATATCTCGTAGTTGATAAATTCCACAGAGCAAGAGCGCAGCAATATCGCCGTCTTTTGCACGTAATGGCTTGGTGAGTAAGCTTTGGCTAATCGCTGCTAATTGTGGTTGCCAACGGATAACGCCGTAACAAAGCTGTTGGCATAAACTACGTTCATTATCAGGTAGTGAAGCTAACGCCGCGGTTAATACCCCATTTAGCGAATGTTTTTTGTGGATAACTTCGGCAATAACACGAGCGGCACTGGCTCGCGCGGTATGTTTTTGAGGTTTAGCCAAGATGTTCACCCGCTTTTATCAGATTGGCATTCAAAAAATCGGCGACGGGCATGGCGCGTTTTCCTGGCATTTGAATCTGCTTTAAACGCACAATGCCATCTCCAGCTGCAACATCAATGCTGTCTTTGTTTACCATAATAATATCGCCTGCTGGTGCTGTGGCTTTTTCATCAACCAGCACTGCTGCCCAAACTCTAAACACCTGATCTTGCCAACTCGTTTGCGCCACAGGCCAAGGATTAAAAGCCTGAACTTGACGAACAATTTGGCTTGCTGGCAGCTGCCAATCAATGTCTGCTTCTTGCTTTAATAATTTGGCGGCATAGCAAGTGGAACCATCATCTTGGATTTGTGCCTTGCTTTGCAATTCAACGAGATTTGGTAATGATTGTAATAATGTTTCAGCGCCTAAAATCGCAAGTCGATCATGCAATGTTTCCGCGGTATCTTCCGCTTTAATAGGGCAACTTGCTCGCGATAAAACTGGCCCAGTATCTAATCCCGCTTCCATTTGCATAATGCAGACGCCGGTTTCAGTATCGCCCGCAAGAATCGCTCGTTGAATCGGCGCTGCGCCACGCCAGCGAGGTAATAAAGAGGCATGAATATTGATGCAGCCAAGACGCGGAGTATCAAGCACTGTCTGTGGTAACAATAAACCGTATGCCACGACGATCATCAGATCCGCTTGATAATCGGCCAATATCTGTTTTGCATCATCTTGTTTGAAATTCAGCGGTTGCTCGACAGCGATATTATGTTCAACAGCAAGTTGTTTTACTGGACTAGCGGTTAATTTTCGACCACGACCTGAAGGCCGATCTGGTTGAGTATAAACGGCACAAATTTCATGATTTGTCGTCAATAAGGCTTTGAGTGTTTCTGCTGCAAAGTCAGGGGTTCCAGCAAAAATGATGCGCATTGTTATCCTAGCGTTGTTGTTTGAATTGTTTCTCTAAGCGTTTTTTAATGCGTTGTCGTTTTAAATTACTAATGTAATCAACAAATAATTTGCCATCTAAATGATCAATTTCATGCTGGATACAGGTCGCTAATAATTCATCGGCATCTAATTCAAATGCGACACCCTCAACATCGAGCGCTTTTACCCGCACAGTATCTGCCCGCGTCACTAATTCATAAGCTTCTGGTACGGATAGACAACCTTCTTCGTGCTCACGTTCACCTTGTTTATCAATAATTTCTGGATTAATGAAAACTAAGGCGCCAGATTTGTCTTCTGATACGTCGATCACAATAAGACGTTTTTGCACATTAACTTGGTTGGCGGCTAAGCCAACTCCGGGTGCGTCATACATTGTTTCTAGCATATCTTCTGCCAGCTTACGTATTTCAGGGGTTACTTTAGTGATCTCAGTCGCTTTTTTGCGTAACCGTGGATCAGGAAAGTGAAGGATTTCAAGTAGCGCCATAAATAAACCTAAAAGATTAAATAATTGACCGAAATGGGCCATCTTCATCGGATAACTATTACGAGACTCTTTGGTAGAGTTGTGTTTCATCAGCGTGACGAAAAAATACTTATCCTAAAACGGGACTTATTGTAACTGACTGAGGGGGGAAGAGAAATCTTTCACGATGAGATTTCTAATTGATTTTATGTTGGTAGAGGACTTTAATTAAAAAAAGTGAATAAATAACAGGGCGTAATGCATACTGATTACACCCTGTATTTTTATCAAATTACATTATTTTAAGCTAGAAAAATAAGCGGCAAGATCGTCAATATCTGCATCTGATAAATTAGCGGCTTGCATTTGCATAATGGCCGCCATGCCACCATTACGTTCTTTACTACGGTAGGCTTGTAAAGCTGAAATTAAGTAAGCTTCATTTTGACCTGCAAGATTTGGATACATTGGCGCAATAGCGATACCATTTGCACCATGGCAAGTTGCACAGAGTGCTGCTTTTTGTTTCCCTGCTACAGGATCGCCTGCTGCAAATACTGTGTTAGCACTAAGCAATGCGGTGATAGCGATTATTGGTAAAACGAGATTTTTCATGGTTTTCTCCTCAAACAACCTCAAAGCGAGGTAATTAATCATTTATTTATGGCATATTATAGCAATAAGCTGAATAAGCTAGCTATTACGGTCAATTTAGCCATGAAGCTTGATTCCTTTTCACGCTTATAACACACTATGATTCTGATATTGTCTGCGTCTGTCAGAAATTTAGGACAATAATTTAGTTATCCATGAGGATATTTTGATGATTCGCTACGCCTATTTAAGTGTTTTGTTTGTATTGTTCAGCCTGCCATTGTTTGCCAAAGATGTAATATTGAACGACAGCCATCCACAAACATATCAAGTTGTTAAAGGCGATACCTTGTGGGATATTTCCGGTAAATTCTTACAAAGACCTTGGCAGTGGCCAGAAATTTGGCAGGTTAATCCACAAATTAAGAATCCACATTTAATTTATCCTGGTGATGTTATTTCATTAAGTTATATAAATGGCCGACCAGTGTTGAGCTTAACCCGAGGTTTGACCGCTTATAAATTATCGCCAGAAGCGAGAGAAATTAAACTAGAGCAAGCGATTTCAACGATTCCTCGTTCTGCGATAGCAGCATTTTTATCAAAACCGTTGGTGGTGGGTGAAGATACCTTAAATAGTGCACCTTATATTCTGGCAAGTGCTGATGAACGTTTGATTCTAGGTGCTGGCGATAAAGCCTATGTTCGAGGCATTAAAGGCGATGATATTGATCAGTTCAGCGTGTTTCGTGGTGGCAAGGTATACAACGACCCTGAAACCGGAGAAGTGTTAGGTTATGAAGCTATTTATACGGCTGATGCGACTTTAGAAACGCCTGGTGAGACTGCTACTGTCATGTTGCGTAACACCAATCGTGAAGTGTTAGCGGGCGATAGATTGTTGCCTGTTGATGATGGCGAGAATGAAATGAATTTCTTCCCTCATTCACCAGAAAACCCAGTGAATGGACGTATTATTTCGGTTTTTGATGGCGTGTCGCAAGTCGGTCAATATCAAATCGTGGTGTTGAATCTTGGTACCAGAGAATCGATAGAAGTCGGACATGTATTAAAGGTCATGCGGGCAGGTGGAACGGTTAAAGATGCGGTTACTGCTGATAAAGATGACACGGTGACCTTGCCGGATGAATCTGCTGGCGTAGCGATGGTATTTAAAGTATTTGAAAAAGTCAGCTATGCCATTGTTATGAAAGCGAACAACGCTATTCATCTGAATGATAAGGTACGTGAAGTAGAATAAAACGTGATTTCGTTGACGATGACTAGTAACTAATATGCTTTTTATCGCAGCGGTTTAATCGAGGGTACTTAAGCTGAATAGGTTTTCTAATGAACAGCGGTCTTTAGCTTGTTGGTTGGCGCTACACCGCACACCGGGTGTTGGACCTATAACGTTTGCTCGTTTACTCACGCAGTTTTCGGATCCTGAGGCTGTATTTAATAAGCCTAATACCGCAGAAAATATTTCTGCTCGAACACGTAGTGCTTTAATTGATCCTGATTGGAATCAGGTCGAGCAAGACTTAGCGTGGTTTGCTGAGCCGGATCGCCATATTATTACGCTACATGATCCTCGGTATCCAGAATTACTGAAACAAATTGCTGATCCGCCTAGTCTGTTGTTTGTTCAGGGCGATGTAGACTTATTATCGCAGTGGCAGATTGCAATGGTGGGCAGCCGTAATCCTTCTGCATCAGGACGAGATACTGCTTACGAATTTGCTCGTTACATGGCTCAGGTTGGTTTGACGATTACCAGTGGTTTGGCAATGGGAATAGATGCGGCAGCACATCAAGGCGCCTTGGCAGGACAAGGTAAAACCATTGCTGTTATTGGCACTGGATTAGATCGCGTTTATCCAGCAAAACATCGAGACCTGGCACACGATATCGTATCAACAGGTGCTATTGTTTCAGAGTTTGCTTTAGGCACCGCACCTCGAGCGGAGAATTTTCCGCGACGCAATCGAATTATTAGTGGTCTATCATTAGGCACATTAGTGGTTGAGGCGGCTTTGCAAAGTGGTTCATTGATTACCGCGAGAATGGCATTAGAACAAGGTCGGGAAGTGTTTGCTATTCCGGGCTCTATTCATAACCCCTTAGCGAGAGGCTGTCATCAACTCATTCGTGATGGCGCAAAACTTGTCGAAACGGCGCAAGATGTTTTAGAAGAGCTCGGTTCATTAGCCGGTGTGCACGGCGAAGAAAAGCATAATATTGATGATGTCGAACCAGCGTTAAAGTTAGATGATGATTATCAGCTTTTACTTAATCACCTAGGTTATGACCCGATACAAATCGATCTATTGATAGAACGCTGCAGATTGACGGCTGATGTTGTTTCCTCCATGCTGTTATTATTAGAGCTACAAGGTCAGGTTGAATCATTGCCTGGTGGACGCTATGTCCGCATTGGACATTAACCCTCCTTTATATAGAGATCCCCAGAGGAATTAAATGAAAGAAGATGTATTTGATGTATTGTTGTATCTGTTTGAAAACTACATCGACACGGATGATTCAAATAAACCTGATAAGGATGCTTTAGAGACGGAGCTTGAAGGTGTTGGCTTTCAAAATCTCGAAATTCATAAAGCTTTTGACTGGCTAGAAAGCATGACGGTGATTGAAGAAGATTCATCGAGTTCAGATTCTGATGAAGATGAGTCTAAACCTCCATCCGCGATGCGATTTTATAGCGAACAAGAACTACTTCGACTTGATTTACAGTGCCGAGGATACTTATTGTTTTTAGAGCAGGTAGGCGTGTTAGATGCTGAAACACGAGAAGTCGTCATCGAGCGTGTCATGGCATTAGATACTGATGAAATTGATTTAGACCAAATGAAATGGGTCGTGTTGATGGTATTGTTTTATCAGCCTGGCCGTGAAGCAGCTTATGCTTGGATGGAAGACTTGGTTTTTGAAGATTTGGAGGCAGTCGTTCACTAAAAAGATAGTGATAACTATCATAAATACTCTCCGTGTAGATAAGCTTACATGGTTCGATATTGTTCATTTTGGTACTGTTAAATATGGGAAAAAAATTAGTTATTGTTGAATCGCCAGCGAAGGCAAAAACGATCCAAAAATATCTAGGTAAAGATGTTGAGGTGCTCGCATCTTATGGTCACGTTCGTGATTTATTACCTAAAGAAGGGGCGGTTGATACTGCCAATGATTTTGCGATGAAGTATCAAATTATTGATCGTAACAGTAAACATCTCGATGCCATTGCCAAAGCAATGAAGAAGGCCGATGTCTTATATCTCGCAACCGATCCGGATCGCGAGGGAGAGGCAATATCATGGCATTTATTAGAGTTATTAAAAAAACGCGGCGTGTTGAAAGATAAAGAAACTCATCGCGTGGTATTCCATGAAATTACCAAGCAAGCGGTCAATGATGCTGTTGCCAATCCTCGTGGATTATCGATGGACATGGTCAATGCCCAGCAAGCACGTCGAGCACTTGATTATCTGGTTGGCTTTACCTTGTCGCCATTATTATGGAAAAAAGTTCGCCGTGGTTTATCCGCTGGTCGAGTGCAAAGTCCTGCGCTAAGAATGATCGTTGAACGTGAATTAGAAATCGAGGCCTTTATTCCACAAGAATACTGGTCAATTGAAGCGGATGCGGCATTTGAAAAACAAAATTTTGATGGCAAATTAACCCATTATAAAGATGAAAAATTATCACAATTTACCGTCAATAATGGTGAGCAATCAGCTGAAGTCGTTGCCACGCTTAACAAGGCTGCTCAAGGTAAATTGCTGGTTACGAAAGTTGATAAAAAACAACGCAAACGTAATCCTGCCGCGCCATTTACGACATCAACATTGCAACAAGAAGCATCGCGTAAATTAGGTTTTGGCGCACAACGCACAATGAGTGTAGCGCAGCAATTATACGAAGGTACTGATACGGGCGATGGCGCGGTGGGTTTAATCACCTATATGCGTACTGACTCTGTGAGTTTAGCCGGTGAAGCGGTTGAAGAGTTACGTAGCTATATTGCTGAAAAGTATGGCGCTAAAGCGGTGCCAGCTAAGCCACAAGAATATAAAACTAAATCTAAAAATGCTCAAGAAGCGCATGAAGCGGTGCGTCCAACATCGGTTTTACGTACACCTGAATCACTGACTAAATATTTGTCTAGCGATCAGTTAAAACTTTATACCTTGATCTGGCAGCGTACGGTTGCTTGTCAAATGGTGCATGCCACAATGAATACGGTCGCGGTTGATTTGGCTTGTGGTGCGGGTAATAACTTCCGTGCAAATGGTTCAACAGTGGTGAATCCTGGGTTTATGAGTGTGTATCTTGAAGGTCAAGATGATGCGGGTAAAGCAGATAAAGATGAGCGTGTGTTGCCTGTAATGGAAGTGGGCATTACGATGCAGATGGATCCCCAGAATGCTCCGCCTGCGAAGGTAGTGGGAAGACCAGAGAAGAGACGGAAGTCAGCGTTACCGTTGACGAACAAGCATCCTTCTTTGAGGAACTCGTATAATGGAAGAGACCATTGAATACCCAGCACTTGCTGTCTGCATAGTTGTAATCGCAGAAGCGCTTGAGAAACCGCCCTTGAAAGTCGCCCCCGCTTTACTTGCGCAGGCCAAAGAGCTGGGGATGAGCGCGGAAGAGCTGATACACCGGCAATACAAGACCGCAGTGGACATCAAAGGAGGCTGAGAGTTGAAACATACCATATCGATAGATCTCGATATAGAGTGCCGAAGCTTTGAGCATGAGATGGTCTTAAAAGCCCTGGCTGGAGTCTCTGGAGAGCACAGTTATATTGACAGAAATGACGGCGGAGTCCCAACTCACATGGTTGAATTTATAGTGTCTGGAGTTCGAGTGGTGGGAAGAACTGAAATCATGGGAGAGATCTATGTGTAACAACGACCAAGATATTATCATTCACGGGAAGTGGTTCCGCCAATATTACGGTACTAACTCTCGAGGCACTATGTCCTGGGAGGAGGCCGAGATCTTCGCCCGAACAGGAGAGCGAGTTAGCTGCAGTGGGCCTACTCCGGAGAGAAGAAAGAAGCAGCCATGAACCATCAACCAACAGTTGCCAGTTTATGG